>Ga0209025_1000731_pt1 | contig 55688 bp, 65 predicted proteins | sample AraplaMF_Col_mLB_FD_184256 | JGI IMG/M metagenome (GOLD analysis project Ga0209025, IMG submission 184256) | Arabidopsis root microbial communities from the University of North Carolina, USA - plate scrape MF_Col_mLB (SPAdes) (version 2) | ecosystem: Host-associated > Plants > Roots > Endosphere... | reverse complement strand
GTACGGTTGTTGCTGCGGATCGGCTCGAAGATGCCGGGCAGGGCGTAGGAAGCGCGCAGCGCCGTGATCAGCGAGCCGTTGGAAATCCAGACCTCGTGACCGGTATTGACCTCCGCCGCAACGGCGACGAAGGGACGGTCGAGATCCTCGATATTCAATCCTTCCAGATGCTCGGCCATGCGCTTCGTCAGCCGCATGCCGCCGAACAGGCCGCTGCCGCCGATCGTCAGATCGAGCAGACTGGCGATGCGGCGCATGGTGAGCGAGCGGGCGAATTCTTCGAGTTCGTCGAGCTTTCCGGCGAGATAGCAGCCGCCGACAAGGGCGCCGATCGAGGTGCCGGCGATCATGCCGATCTCGATGCCGGCTTCATCGAGCGCGCGCAGCACGCCGATATGGGCCCAGCCGCGCGCAGCACCGCCGCCGAGCGCGAGAGCGATCTTGGCTTTCTTCTGGGGCAGGGGCGAGATAGGCGGAACGGTCATGTCGGGCAATGTGGAAGATGCACCGGAGTCGGATGTGCCAGCCTCAGAGCCTTGACGGTGCAAACTCCAGTTCAGCATGGCGTGCCTCCTCCCGGCAGAACACTGTGGTCTTCTAACTGTGTCCCTCTTCCCTTTCCAAATCGTATATAGCGGGCGAAACTGACCCAATAAGAGGCAAAATGCCCCAGTTTTGCGCTATTTCTTGTAGACGGCAGCCGGGTCGAAATGGCGCTCGTCATCGACGATGTCGAGCATCGGCTTTCCATCCTGCAGCGATACGGTGCGGTAAAAACAGGAACGGCGGCCAGTATGGCATGTCGCGTCGTGACCGGCGACCTCTACTTTCAGCCAGATGGCATCCTGATCGCAATCGGTACGGATCTCCCTGACCATTTGGACATTGCCCGACGTTTCACCCTTCATCCAGAGCTTGCCGCGCGATCGGCTGAAATAATGGGCCTTCCCGGTCTGGATGGTCAGCGCCAGCGCCTGGGCATTCATATGCGCCACCATCAGCAGCTCGCCGTCGTTAATATCCGTGACGATGGCGGTGATCAGGCCGCGATCATCGAAGCGCGGGGTAAAATCCCCCGCGTCCTCAAGTTCGGATTTGTCGTCTGAAGGCGCGTTGAAGGCGAATGGCGTCATAGATCGGCTTTCTCTATGGAGCCGGATCAGCGGCCCCGAACCATGGACATGAATCGCGCCTGTTCGGCGGGCTCGGACTTGAAGGTCCCAGTAAAGGTTGTCGTCAATGTGGTCGAACCCTGCTTCTGCACACCGCGCATCGCCATGCACATATGCTCTGCTTCGATCATCACAGCAACGCCACGCGGGCGCAGCGTTTCGTCGATCGCCTTGGCGATCTGCGCCGTCATGGTTTCCTGCGTCTGCAGGCGGCGGCCGAAGATCTCGACGGTGCGGGCGATCTTGGAGAGGCCGAGGACTTTGCCGTCGGGCAGATAGGCGACATGCGCCTTGCCGATGATCGGCACCATGTGATGTTCGCAATGCGAGAAGAACGGAATGTCCTTCACCAGCACCATGTCGTCATAGCCGGCAACCTCTTCGAAGGTGCGCCCGAGCACATCTTCGGCATCCATGTCATAGCCGGCAAAGAGTTCACGGTAGGCCTTCGCAACACGCGAGGGGGTGTCGAGCAGACCTTCGCGCGCCGGATCGTCGCCCGCCCAGCGGAGCAGGGTGCGGACGGCCTCTTCGGCTTCCTTTTGGGTGGGGCGGTTAGAATCGCGGCTGTTCTTCGGAAAATTCTTTACGATGGCGTCCATATTGCTCAAGTCTCCTGATCCGCTGTCATGCGGACCCGTCTTCGGACTCGCCACTGGTATTCCTTTCAGGAATTTTTGCACCTTTGGCAGGCTCCGGGGCTTTCGGGGCGATGGCCCGTCCGGCACGGTTTCCCAATCAAACTTACCGGGGGCCATTGCATTTTCATGGCCCTCGAACGACATACATATAGGAAGACGGCGTCTTCATGTAAGTATCCTAGCACGACACGGTGTGTTTTTTGTTTAAGATACAATGGCCACCGAACGAGCCGGTCCGCGCAACCCTGGAGCGGAATTGACCATGGACGAAATCTACAACAGCAAAATCCTCGAATTTGCGGGCAATATTCCGCGTATCGGCCGCCTTGATGATGCGGATGCCAGCGCCCAGGCACATTCGAAGCTCTGTGGTTCCAAGGTGAAAATCTGGCTGAAGATGGACGGCGAGACCGTCAGCGATTTTGCCCATGACGTCAAAGCCTGTGCGCTTGGCCAAGCCTCGTCCTCGGTCATGGCGCGGCACGTGGTCGGCGCCACGGCTGCCGAACTGCGCAAGGCGCGCGAGGACATGCTCGCCATGCTGAAGGCGGACGGCGAGGGGCCGGAGGGACGCTTCGAGGAGATGCGCTACCTGCGTCCGGTCAAGGATTACAAGGCCCGGCACGCCTCGACGATGCTGACCTTCGATGCCGTCGTCGATGCGATTGGCCAGATCGAGGCGAAACGCGCCGAGATGGCGGACGCCTGAGCCGATGTGCGAATTCTGCGCTCTTCAGCATGATGAGGAAGACGAAGGTGGTGCCGCGGCGCCCCGGCCGAAGCCCAAACGTTTTTCCCGAAACTATTCCGGCCGCTTTTCGAAGACGCCCGGCCGGCTGTTCGGCATGGGCTTCATCCGGCTCTATCAGCTGACTTTGTCCGGTTTCATCGGCAATTCCTGCCGCCATATTCCGACCTGTTCCGAATATGGCTACGAGGCGATCGCCCGGCATGGCCTCTGGGCCGGCGGGTGGATGACGCTGTTTCGGGTCGGGCGTTGCGGACCGGGCGGCACGAGCGGGCTGGACCCGGTGCCGGAGGCGCTCGAAAGGCGTTTCCATTGGTGGACGCCGTGGCGCTACCTGGCATTTGGCCGGAAGGCCGCATGACCAACTATGTCGCGCTGCTCCACAGCATCGTCATTGCGCCCGGCAAGCGGGTCGTAATGGCGGATCTGCGCGACATGGCGTCGTCGCTCGGCTACCGCAATCCGCGCACGCTGGTCACGACCGGCAATATCGTCTTCGAAGCGCCGGACTCACCACTTGGTGAAATAGAAGCTAAGCTTGAGACCGCTTTTCGCGAAAGGTACGGCAAGCCGGTCGACATAATTGTGCGCACAGGCACGAGCTGGCAGCGGCTGGCGCGCTCGAACCCGTTTCCCGACGGCGAAGGCAGTCAGGTGATCCTAAGGGCGATGCGCACTGCACTCGAGCGCCAGGCATTCGAGAAGCTGAAACCCTATGCCGACCCGAGCCAGCGGCTGGCGCTTGTCGATGGCGATCTCTGGATCGATTTTGCCGGCAAGCCGAGCGATTGGAAGCTCTTGTCGGCGCTGACGACCAAGCGGATGGGCGTCGGGACGTTGCGCAACTGGAACACCGTTCGCGGCATCGCCGATCTCGTCTAGCAGCCCGCATATCCTTTACTAAAAGACCAAATCCGACTATCACGCGGCAGCGCTTGCGTACGGACGCAGCCGCTTCATTTGCAACCACCCGCATTCGTTGGCGGGACTGGACAAGGAGAATATCGATATGTCCCAATCCGTTTCCCTGACTTTCCCTGATGGCAATGTGCGCGAATTCGCGGCCGGTACGACCGGTAAGGACGTTGCCGAATCCATTTCCAAGTCGCTGGCCAAGAAGTCTGTCGCAATCGCGATCGACGGCGTTGTGCGCGACCTGTCCGACCCGGTTGTCGACGGCAAGATCGAGATCATCACGCGCAGCGACGAGCGGGCGCTGGAGCTGATCCGCCACGATGCCGCCCACGTCATGGCCGAGGCCGTGCAGGAACTCTGGCCCGGCACGCAGGTGACCATCGGTCCGGTGATCGAGAACGGCTTCTATTACGACTTCGCCAAGAACGAGCCCTTCACGCCCGACGATCTGCCGAAGATCGAAAAGAAGATGAAGGAGATCATCGCCCGCAACGCGCCCTTCACCAAGCAGGTCTGGTCGCGCGAGAAGGCCAAGGAAGTATTTGCCGCCAAGGGCGAGCAGTACAAGGTCGAGCTCGTCGATGCGATCCCCGAAGGCCAGGATCTGAAGATCTATCATCAGGGCGACTGGTTCGACCTCTGCCGCGGCCCGCATATGGCGTCGACCGGTCAGATCGGCACGGCCTTCAAGCTGATGAAGGTTGCCGGTGCCTATTGGCGAGGCGACAGCAACAACGCCATGCTGTCGCGCATCTACGGCACGGCTTTCGCCGAGCAGTCGGAGCTCGACAACTACCTGCATATCCTTGCCGAAGCCGAGAAGCGCGACCATCGCAAGCTCGGCCGCGAAATGGACCTGTTCCATTTCCAGGAAGAGGGTCCGGGCGTCGTGTTTTGGCATGGCAAGGGCTGGCGGATGTTCCAGTCGCTGACCGCCTACATGCGCCGCCGCCTGGCCGGTACGTATGAAGAGGTCAACGCGCCGCAGGTTCTCGATGCCTCGCTCTGGGAGACCTCCGGTCACTGGGGCTGGTATCAGGAGAACATGTTCGCGGTGAAGTCGGCCTATGCCTTCACGCATCCCGAGGACAAGGAAGCCGACAATCGCATCTTTGCGCTGAAGCCGATGAACTGCCCGGGTCACGTGCAGATCTTCAAGCATGGCCTGAAGTCCTATCGCGAACTGCCGATCCGGCTTGCCGAGTTCGGCAATGTTCATCGGTACGAAGCCTCGGGCGCCTTGCATGGCCTGATGCGCGTGCGCGGCTTCACGCAGGACGACGCCCATGTGTTCTGCACCGACGAGCAGATGGCTTCGGAATGCCTTCGGATCAACGACCTCATCCTGTCGGTCTACGAGGATTTCGGCTTCAAGGAGATCGTCGTCAAGCTATCGACCCGCCCCGACAAGCGCGTCGGCACCGACGCGCTCTGGGATCGCGCCGAAAGCGTGATGCTGGACGTGCTGAAGACGATCGAGGAGCAGTCCGAGGGACGCATCAAGACCGGCATCCTGCCGGGCGAGGGCGCGTTCTACGGTCCGAAGTTCGAATACACGCTGAAGGACGCCATCGGCCGTGAATGGCAGTGCGGCACGACGCAGGTCGACTTCAACCTGCCGGAACGCTTCGGTGCCTTCTACATCGACAGCAATTCCGAGAAGACCCAGCCGGTGATGATCCATCGCGCCATCTGCGGCTCGATGGAGCGCTTCCTCGGCATCCTGATCGAGAACTTCGCCGGTCACATGCCGCTCTGGATCGCGCCGCAGCAGATCGTCGTCGCGACGATCACCTCCGAAGCCGACGGCTATGGCCAGGAAGTTGCCGATGCGCTGCGCGAAGCTGGTCTGAATGTGACGACCGACTTCCGTAACGAGAAGATCAACTACAAGGTCCGCGAACATTCCGTAACGAAAGTTCCCGTGATCATCGTCTGCGGCAAGAAGGAATCCGAAGAGCGGACGGTCAATATCCGCCGTCTCGGCAGCCAGGAACAGACCTCGATGACGCTCGATGCGGCAATCGAAAGCCTGACCTGGGAAGCGACGCCGCCGGACGTCCGCCGCAAGATCGAGGCGAAGAAGGCCAAGGCTGCCTGATCGCTTCCCGTTGAAGCAAGACACATGAAGGGGCGGCGCTCGCGAGAGGGCCGCCCCTTTCGATTCTCATATTCCGAGAACGGTGACGCTTGGCGGCGTGAAATCCTTGATCCCCCACTTCGGCCAATCGCATTTGCGGTCAAACTTGGCCTTCGGTACCGTCCGCATGCATTGCGGGTCGGTCTTGAAGGCATATCCGGGCAAACTGACGTACTTGACACTCGGCGCGCAGAGCGCCAGCGCGATACACATCGTCAATGCCGCGCAGACGGTCCGCATGGGACACCTCCTTCGTTCGGCATGACTTCTCGATACGGAACCCCTCCGTATCCGCAACCATCGCATGTCCGGATAAGGGCTTCCATTCGCCTAATCGGATACAGCATCGGCTGCGCGGGCTATGCGCCATTCATCGGGATGGGCGAGGGGAATGCTCCGTTCAGACGATGCCGATCAGTCGGCGTCTGCGCCGTCCGTCCCACTGCCCGGAACGAGCTGGTCGTAGGAAGGGAGCGGTGCCTGCGCCGAGTTCTGTGCCGGTTCGCCCGCTGCTGCGGGCTGCGGCTCGGCCTGGACGGTGGTCGCAGCACTGTCCGGCTCCTGCGGCTGGACGTCCTTCATCAGAACTTCGACGTCGGTATTCGTACCGGCAGCGACCTTGAAGTCGCGCTGATAGATCTTGTCCTTGTTGCGGGCGACGGCGGAATATTCGCCTTCGGCCAGGACCATGGTCGGGAAGGCGCTGACGCTTTCGCCGACGCTGTCGCCTGCTGCCGTCAGGATCGACCAGGCGGTATCGGCGATCGCCTCGCCGCCGGCTTCCGAAACGAGCTTGAAGGTGATCTGTGCGGCGCGGTGCTGGATCGTCGCCTCGGTCAGCTTGCCGGCTTCCACCTGGATATCGGCGCGGATGACGGCGTTGACGTCGCCATATTCGGAGACGACGTGATAGGTGCCGGCGTTGAGGCGCACGACCGTATTTGGCGAGACGTCGGCCATGACGAGACCGCGCTCGCCGTCGTCGCGGACTTCCGAGGAATAGATCGAGAAGCTCAGCTGGTCCGGACGGATGCGGACATCGGAACCGGAGACGGCATTGAGCAGCAGCCCGCCGGCATCGAGCACCATGACCTGCTTGTCGACGGCGCCGCTATCGGGAACGTTGACCTTCTTGGTAACGCCGGCGCGGCCGAAGGAGACGTTGACGAAATAGTCGCCGGGTGCGAGCTGGAAAGCGGCGGAGCCGCCCTTGGCGCTGGCGATCAGCGGCAGCTTGCCATCAGCACCCGCGATCGGGCTGAAGACATACCAGGAAAGACCGTCCTCGACCGGCTGGCCGTCAGCCGTCAGCTTGGCTTCCATCGGCACTTCATGCAGCAGCGCGCCCGGAGGCGTCGTGCCCGGCGCGATGAAGGCGTTGAGCTTCGGCATCTTGGACGTGGTGTCGAGCTGCTTGAAGTCCTTGAACGCTTCCTGCGCGCCTGCCGAAAACGGCGAGGCGATCACCAGTGCAAGCGCAAGGGCGAACCGCGCGAAGGGCAAAATGCCGGTCATGTGTTTCCTGGACAGATTGACTTTAGAAATCACAGGGGCCACTTCAAGACCAACCCGATGGCAAATTCAAGACCCATCCTCCCCGCTGTCCCGAAATTGAAAGTTTCTCCCGCATGAAATCCGATATCAAGCTGATCGATTACCTCAACGTGCGCCGCTCCATCCCGGCGTTCCAGATGTGCGAGCCAGGCCCCGAGAAGGCCGAAATCGAGGAAATCCTTCGCCTGTCGTCGCGCGTTCCAGATCACGGCAAGCTCGCGCCGTGGCGCTTCATCGTCTATCGCGGCGAAGAGCGCGCAAGGATCGGCGAGGAGCTTCTGAAGCTCGCGCTTGAGGCCAAGCCCGACCTTTCCGACGAGATGATCCAGGTCGAGCGTAGCCGCTTTACCCGGGCACCCGTTGTCGTTGCGATCGTCAGCAAGGCCGGTCCGCATTTCAAGATCCCGGAATGGGAGCAGGTCATGTCGGCTGGCGCGCTTTGCCTCAACGTGATCTTCGCCGCCAATGCGCATGGCTGGGTGGCGAACTGGCTGACCGAATGGTTCGCCTTCGACGAGCGCGCCTATCCGCTGCTCGGCGTCCAGCCTGGCGAGAAGGTCGCCGGCTTCATCCATATGGGCTCGTCCGAGTTTCCGCCGGTGGAGCGCCCGCGTCCCGAGCTGACCGAGACCGTCACCTGGGTCGGCGGCAACACCTGATGTTCTACCCGACCGACACCAACAAGCACGGGCTGGCGCACGATCCCTTCAAGGCGATCGTCGCGCCGCGGCCGATCGGCTGGATCGGCACCAGGGGCAACGACGGCTCGCTGAACCTCGGCCCGTATTCCTTCTTCAACGCGATTTCCGATCGTCCGAAGCTGGTGATGTTTTCCTCCAGCGGCCGCAAGCACAGCCAGCAGAACGCCCGGGAGACCGGCGTCTTCACCTGCAGCTTCGTCAGCCGCAATCTCGTCGACCAGATGAACCTCTCATCGGCGGCGGTTCCTTACGGCGTCGACGAGTTCGAATTCTCGGGGCTGACGGCCAAGCAGGGCGAGCTCGTCGAGGCGCCTTACGTCGCCGAGGCGTTTGCGGTGCTGGAATGCAAGGTCACCGAGATCGTCGAACCGAAGGGCCTGTCCGGCGAGCTCTCAGAAAATGTCATGGTGATCGGCGAAGTCGTCGGCATCCATATCGACGAGACGATCATTCGGGACGGACGCCTCGACATGTCGATCGCCCGGCCGGTAGCGCGCATGGGCTATATGGACTACGCCGAAGGCAGCGACGTTTTCGAACTCATGCGCCCCAAGACGCCCTGACGCGGGCTGTGCAAGGGTTAACGAATATGGTGAACCAATCATAAACCATTTGCCGGTAGCGTTCTCAGAACAAGAGGAACGTGAAGGAATCACGTTTCGCAGGCTGGGGCGTAATGGTGATTGTAGAGGCATTCCTTCGCTGGGTCGAAACCGCCAAGTCCGGAGACCGGGCGCGAGCGGCGAGCGCCCTTGGCCGGGCCTATCTCCAGTCCGAGATGCAGCCTGAGGAGCGCAAGGCCGCCGAGATGGCGATGACCTTCCTGCTCGACGATCCGTCACCGAAAGTTCGTCTTTCTCTCGCCGAAGCGATTGCCTGGTCCGGCGAGGCGCCACGTTCGCTGATTCTGGCGCTTGCCGAAGACCAGCCGGAAATCGCCTGCCACGCCGTAACCTGCTCGCCGCTTTTGACCGATGCCGATCTCGTTGATCTCGCCGGCCGCGGCAGCGACGTGACGCGCATGCTGATCGCTGCGCGCAGCACCGTCTCGCGCGCCGTCTGCGCCGCGCTTGCGGAGGTCGGCGGGGAGGAGGACGTTCTCTGCCTTCTCGAAAACGACGGCGCTGCGATCGCGCCGCATTCCCTGAAGCGTATTGCCGAACGGCTTGGCGACTGCTGCGACATCCGCAATCTGCTGCTCGATCGCGACAACCTGCCGGCCGACGCACGCCAGCTTCTGACACAGCATGTCAGCGATGCGCTGGTGGCACTGCCTCTCGCCCAGGCTGCGATCGGCATCAACCGCCTGCAGCGGATCAGCCGCGAGGCAACCCAGTCGGCCGTTGTGTCGATCGCCGGAGAGATCCAGCCGCGCGAGATCGACGATCTCGTCGAGCATCTTCGCGTCCACGGCCATCTGACGCCATCATTCCTGATGCATGCGCTGTGCTCGGGAAAGGTCGATTTCTTCGCAGGCGCCGTCGTCAACTTGACGGGCTGCAGCGAAAAGCGGGTCCGCTCGATCCTGGCGACCGGCCGCATGCATGCGGTGCGCGCTCTGTACGAAACCGCCGGCCTGACACGCGAGATCAGCACCATCTTCGTCGAGGCGACACTGCTGTGGCGCGACGCGTCGCGCAAGGCTTCGGGAACGATGCTGTCGACGATCTGCGGACGGTTGCTCGAACGCTTCCGCCATCACGGCGCCCATGACGCCGTCAAGGAGCTGCTTGACATGGTCGAGAAGCTGCACATCGCCGAGCAGCGCCAGTCGGCGCGCGCCTACGCTTCTCAGGCAGCGCTTGTCGCTGCTTAGTGAGTGAGACGCTGGGCGACCCACGAATATCCGTTTGAAACGAAGTGCACGGGTTTGACGAGGGTCTGCTTGATGTCGTTGCCCGTCGGGATACCGGCGCGGACGCGCTCGGCGACACGCACCGCATAGGCGCGGATTCCGGTTTCCTCGGTGGGCTGGACGGCGGGCTGTGACGGCGGCGTCTGCTCGGCCACCTTCGGAGTTTCGGGCGCAGCGACCGGCTTCGGTTCCTCGCAGACGGCGATCACCGTCGGATACTTGGCGTTGGTGAAGCCGCGCAGCTGTTTTCCCGATTCGGCATCGCACATCGCCACCGTCTGCCAATGCTTGTCGACCGTCGCCACGTAATTGCACTGCGTGACAGAGTCGTTGCATCCGAAGATGGTCATGGCGATGAGGACGGCTTGCATATCCGGGATCCCTGGCTATTGAAACTGATGATCTTAGACGTTCCAATTCCAACGGAATAAAGGCGGCTGCATTACCATTTCGTCATGCAAGCCGGCCGGGAAAACAGAAGCCGCATGACCGTTACCGTCGCTCTCGAATCGCCGCGCCAGCCAGACGTCGTGCGTCTGCGCGACCTTTCGGATGCCTATAAAGCGTCTAGGCTTGTCAACCGTCCGCAGCGCGCTGCGAGGGTGGGGCCTGTTCGTCGATGATGATTTCGGGGCCAGCGCCGGTCTGGTCCGACGTGCGGACCTCGTGCATCCATTCACGCCAGATGGCGACGAGCAGCGCCATCAACACCGGGCCGATGAAAAGGCCGAGGAAGCCCATGGTCTTCACGCCGCCGACGAGGCCGAAGAACGTCGGCAGGAACGGCAGCTTGATCGGGCCACCGACAAGCTTGGGACGGAGCGTCTTGTCGACGATGAAGAGCTCGACACTGCCCCAGATGAAGAGGCCGGCGCCGGCAATGTGCGAGCCGCTGGCGACGAGATAGACCGAAACCAGCGTGAAGGAGAGCGGCGCGCCGCCGGGGATCAGGGCCATGATGCCGGTGAGCACGCCGAGGGTGACGGGCGAGGGGACGCCGGCGATCCAGTAGGCGATGCCGAGCACGATACCTTCGCCGATGGCGATCAGCGTCATACCCATGACGGTCGAGCTGATCGTGGCCGGCACGACGCGCGAAATGCGCTCCCAGCGGTTCGGCAGGATGCGCTCGCCAAGCATGTCGATCTGCTTCGAGAAGGACGCGCCGTCGCGATAGACGAAGAACAGCGCGATCAGCATGAAAAGCAGCGTCAGCAGCAGGTGGAACGAGGCACCGCCGGCGGCCAGAACCGCGCGGTAGATATTGCCGATATTGGCGCCGCTGACCGCCTGGATGACTTCACCCATGGAGCCGGGGCTGCCGATATATTTCGTCCAGAGTTCGTCGAGATAGGGACCGGCAAAGGGCAGGGCCAGGATCCATTGCGGCGTCGGCGCGCCCATGCGGTTGGCCCGGATCGCCCAGGCGACCCATTCGCGGACTTCGCCGGTCGTATAGGTGATGGCAAAGACGATCGGAATGATCAGAAAGGTGACGATCAGGATAATGGCGATCGTTGCCGCAACGGTGGTGTTGCCGCCGACGCGAGCGAGCAGCTTGCGATAGAGCGGCCAGCTGGCAAAGCCGATGACCAACGCGGCGAGAACCGGGACGACGAAGCCGTAGAAGAAATAGACGCCTGCCGCGACGATCAGAATCAATAGCCAGCGGGCAGCCGAGATCGAGGGAATGAGAGGCGTGCGGGCAGGCGCGGACGGACCAAGCCACCGCGGCTCGCCTGGCAGTTTGTTCTTGTTCGAGAGGCTCACGTCGTTCCCTGTTTTTCTTCTCAAACACGGATATGGGTCATTGCGCCTCCGGACGCAAGCATTTCACCCAGGAAATGCCCGTTTCTCCGGCGGCGCCGAGACCCATGCCGGTGACGGCATAGCGCTTTGTGCTGAAGGCAGTGTGACGGCAATTTCCTGCCAGAGTGTTGACCGCCAGCCAAAAGATCATGCGGGCCGCTCAACGGGAAATCGTAAAGGACAGGGACGCCCCAAACAAAAACAGCGCGACTGATATATCCGTCGCGCTGCATTGAAGGCTCTATATCGCCTCTAGATGTCGAGGTTTTCAGCGAAAGCGGCACGATCCTGGATGAAGCGGAACCGGGCTTCCGGCTTGGTGCCCATGAGATCATCAACCGCGGTGCGGGTGCCCTCGAAATCGACCTCGTCGATCAGTACGCGCAGCAACGTGCGCTTGCTCGGATCCATCGTCGTTTCCTTGAGCTGCGCCGGTAGCATTTCGCCAAGGCCTTTGAAGCGGCTGATCTCGACCTTCTTGCCCTTGAACTCCGTCGCGATCAGTTCGGCGCGATGGGCGTCGTCGCGGGCATAGGCCGACTTGGCGCCCTGGCTGATCTTGTAGAGCGGCGGAACGGCCAGGAATAGGTGGCCGCCGCGCACGAGCTCCGGCATTTCCTGATAGAAGAAGGTGATCAGCAGCGAAGCGATATGTGCACCATCGACGTCGGCATCGGTCATGACGACGATGCGTTCGTAACGGAGGTCTTCCTCGCGGTATTTCGAGCGCGTACCGCAGCCGAGCGCCTGCACGAGGTCGGAGAGCTGCTGGTTTGCGCCGAGCTTTTCGCGGCCGGCGCTGGCGACGTTGAGGATCTTGCCGCGCAGAGGCAGGATCGCCTGGTTGGCGCGGTTGCGCGCCTGCTTGGCGGAGCCGCCTGCCGAGTCGCCCTCGACGATGAAGAGTTCGGCGCCGGCAGCGGTATTCTGCGAGCAGTCGGCAAGCTTGCCGGGAAGGCGGAGCTTCCGCACCGCGGTCTTGCGGTTGACTTCCTTTTCCTTGCGGCGGCGCAGGCGCTCCTCGGCGCGCTCGATGACCCATTCGAGCAGCTTTGCCGCTTCGTTGGGATTGTCGGCAAGGTAGTGATCGAAGGGATCGCGGAGCGCATTTTCGACGATGCGCTGGGCTTCGACGGTCGCCAGCTTGTCCTTCGTCTGGCCGACGAATTCTGGCTCGCGGATGAAGACTGAGAGCATGCCGACGGCCGAGATCATCACGTCGTCGGTGGTGATCTCCTTGGCACGCTTGTTCTGCGTCAGATCGGCATAGGCCTTCAGACCCTTGGTCAGCGCGATGCGCAGACCCGCTTCATGCGTGCCGCCTTCAGGCGTCGGGATGGTGTTGCAATAGGAATGGACCTGCGGGTCGCCGCCATACCAGGTGATCGCCCATTCGAGCGAGCCATGGCCGCTGGTCTTCTCCGTCTTGCCGGCGAAGATTTCGCGCGTGACGGTGAACTCCTTGCCCATCGTCGCCTGGAGATAGTCCTTCAGGCCGCCCGGGAAGTGGAAGACAGCCTTGTTCGGGATCTCCGAGCCTTCCGGCAACACGCCATCGTCGCAGCTCCACCGGATTTCGACGCCGCCGAACAGGTATGCCTTGGACCGGGCCATGCGGAATACGCGGCCACCATCGAACTTGGCGTGTTCACCGAAAATCTGCGGATCGGGATGGAAGCGGACGCGGGTGCCGCGGCGATTATGGACATCGCCGAGTTCCTCGAGGCCACCCTGCGGCAGACCGCGCGAAAAGCGCTGGCGGTAGAGTTTGCGATTGCGGGCGACCTCGACTTCCAGATCGTCGGACAGGGCGTTGACGACGGAAACGCCGACGCCGTGCAGACCGCCCGATGTCTCATAGGCCTTGCCGTCGAACTTACCGCCGGCATGCAGCTTGGTCATGATGACTTCGAGCGTCGACTTTCCGGGAACCTGCGGATGGTTCTCGACCGGGATGCCGCGGCCGTTGTCGCTGACGGTCAGGTAACCGTGGATATCGAGATGGACCTCGATGAAATTGGCGTGGCCGGCAACCGCTTCGTCCATCGAGTTGTCGATGACTTCGGCAAAGAGATGGTGCAGCGCCTTTTCGTCGGTGCCGCCGATATACATGCCGGGGCGCATGCGCACCGGTTCCAGGCCCTCGAGGACCCGGATCGACGAGGCGCCGTAATCGTCGCCAGTCGAGGCCGCCGGGGCAGGGCGCGCTGATGCCGCAGGGGCTGCAGCCGCTTCAGCCGGGGCTGAGGCTGCGGGTTTCGGTGCCTCGTCCTGCTTGGGTGCGAGGGGCATTCCGGCGAAGAGGTCGTTGCTGTCGTCCATGGAATCGTTCAGATCTTCAATCCTGTTTGGGCAGCCCGTCCGCATGGGCGTGACCCAAAATCACCGCATTTGATGTCACGTTTGCGAATCAGGCTGATTTTGCCAGAAAACGCCTCGTTACGCGACGCCGCCCGATTTGGCGGAATTCTCTACAATTGGTTTGCGTTGCCGGGCGTGGAATGGCAAGCGGACTTGTCTCTGAGGAAAGCGCTCGCATGAAAATGTCCACAAGTCATTGCATTCTTGTCACCACAATTGCGGCCTTTTTGCTGTCCGGCGCGGTAAACGCCTCCGCGGCCGACGCATTGCCGCCCTACAAAGACGAGCTGTTTTCGGCGCAGACGGTGATGCAGACCGGCGACAACGGCGCTTTCGAAGTGATCAGCTACGACGAGATGCGCGACATCAACGGCCGCGACCAGATCCCCGAGCAGCGTGTTCAGCAGAAATATGTCTCGCTCGGCATCCGCAAGCTGCAGCAGGAGGAAACGCTGTCGCTGAACGGCCACCGTCTCGATGTCACCAGGGTGGGACCAACTGATAATGCGGCTTTCACGGTGATCTTCATCCATGGCCGCAACGGGACGCGCAGGCTCGGCGCCAACGATTTTACCTTTGGCGGCAATTTCAACCGGGTGAAGAACCTCGTCGCCGGAAACGGCGGCACCTACTATTCGCCGACGGTGAAGACTTTCGACAGCGACGGCGTCGCCAATATCGTCGAACTGATCCGCTACGCCAGCGAGAAATCGGGCGGCAAACCGGTCATCCTGACCTGCGCCTCTATGGGTAGTCAGATCTGCTGGGGCGTCACCCGCGATGCGGCGAGCGTCAAGCGCCTGAAGGGCATGCTGATCGTGAGCGGCGTCACCGACCCGGACTTCACCAAGAGCGCCTTCTACAAGGCCAAGCTGCCGATGTATTTCGCCCATGGCAGCCGCGACCCTGTATACGCGGCGGCAGATCAGCAGGGGCTGTTCGAAGCACTCTACAAATCCAAGTACCCGACACGCTTCACGCTGTTCGATACCGGCAACCACGGAACCCCGATCCGGATGATCGACTGGCGCAAGGTGTTGAACTGGATTCTCGCTTCCTAGGCGCTGTTGCGCGCCGGATTTTAAGCATTCTGCACGCGAAACCGTGTTTTTCCCTTACGTAAGGGGCGGAAAGCTTTTCATTCGCTGCTGCTTTTGCTAAGGCCGCAGAATACCGGAAAAATGTGGAAGGCTTGGCATGACACCTGACGTGCGTCCGCTCGTGGCGGGGAACTGGAAAATGAACGGTACCCGCGATTCCCTCGATCAGATCAAGGCGATCTCCGAAGGAGTCAAAGGCCCGCTATCCGCCAAGGTCGAGGCGCTGATCTGCCCGCCGGCAACGCTGCTTTACGTGGCGACGGCGCTCTGCACCGACAGCCCGCTGGCGATCGGCGCGCAGGATTGCCACCAGAAGCCGTCAGGCGCCCATACGGGCGATATTTCCGCCGAGATGATTGCAGATTGCTTCGGCACCTATGTCATTGTCGGCCATTCCGAACGCCGTACCGACCATGCCGAGACCGATCACCTGGTGCGTGCCAAGGCGGAAGCAGCCTTTGCCGCCGAACTGACGGCGATCATCTGCATCGGCGAGACCGCAGACGAGCGCAAGGCCGGCCAGACGCTCGACATCATCAAGCGCCAGCTTTCGGCTTCGGTGCCGGAGACGGCCAATGCCGAAAATACCGTGATCGCCTATGAGCCCGTCTGGGCAATTGGCACCGGCCTGACGCCGACCACCGAGGACGTCGAGAAGGCGCATGCCTTCATGCGCGCCGAGCTGACGGCGCGTTTCGGCACCGAGGGCAAAAAAATCCGCATCCTCTATGGCGGCTCGGTGAAGCCTTCGAACGCCAAGGAGCTGATGGGCGTTGCCAATGTCGACGGCGCACTGATTGGCGGCGCGAGCTTGAAAGCGGCCGATTTCCTCGCCATCTACGGCGCATACACGGAACTCACTGCCTAATTCTGAGCTAAGGGCTTGGAATAGGCGAACGCCTCATGTAAAGAGCGCCAGATTTTTATTTGATGCCCGCCGCTTGCGGGCAGGACTGGACCCATGCAGACCGTATTGATTGTCATCCACCTCATGATCGTGCTGGCGCTCGTCGGCGTCGTGCTTATCCAGCGTTCGGAAGGCGGCGGCCTTGGCATCGGCGGGGGCTCCGGCTTCATGTCGGCGCGCGGCACGGCCAACGCGCTGACCCGCACGACCGCGATCCTGGCGACGCTGTTCTTCCTGACGTCGCTCGGCCTCGGCATTCTGACGCGCTATCAGGGCAACCCGACGGACATTCTCAACCGCATTCCGGCAACGAGCGGCGCTGGCAACGGCATTCTCGATTCGCTGGGTGGCGGCGCTGCAACGCCTCCGGCAAATCAGCCGGCCAATAACGGCGTTCCGAATGGCGGCGCAGCTGCTCCGGCCCCTGCAGCACCTGCACCGGGCGCCCAGGCACCGGCTACGACGGCTCCTGCCGCCAACGCTCCGGCTGCAACGCCGGCTCCGGCAACGCCTGCTACTCCCGCCACCCCGGCCCAGCCGGGCGGCGTCCCGACCGGACAATAAACCGGTCAGCGAAATAAACCGCCGGCAGGCCCAAGGGTCTGCCGGTTTTCTTTTGTTCAGATTTCACGCTGGCACCAAAAGTTCTGGAAAAGAATTTTTGGGCTGGTGGAATCGTTTTTGAGAAGGTATCCGGTGACTCCCATGGCGCGATACGTATTCATCACTGGCGGCGTGGTTTCCTCTCTCGGTAAAGGAATTGCGGCCGCGGCTCTCGGAGCGTTGCTGCAGGCCCGTGGTTATCGGGTGCGGCTTCGCAAGCTCGACCCCTATCTGAACGTGGATCCGGGCACCATGAGCCCGACCCAGCACGGCGAAGTCTTCGTCACCGACGACGGCGCGGAAACCGATCTCGATCTCGGCCATTATGAGCGCTTCACCGGGCGTTCGGCGACCAAGACCGACAACATCACCACCGGCCGCATCTACAAGAACATTATCGACAAGGAACGCCGCGGCGACTATCTCGGCGCCACCGTCCAGGTCATTCCGCACGTCACCAACGAGATCAAGGATTTCGTCATCGAAGGCAATGACGACTACGATTTCGTCATCTGCGAGATCGGCGGCACGGTCGGCGACATCGAGGCGATGCCGTTCATGGAAGCGATCCGCCAGCTCGGCAACGACTTGCCGCGCGGTACAGCGATCTACGTCCACCTGACGCTGATGCCGTATATTCCGGCCGCGGGCGAACTCAAGACCAAGCCGACGCAGCATTCGGTCAAGGAACTGCAGGCGCTCGGCATTCACCCCGACATCCTGCTGGTGCGCGCCGATCGCGAGATTCCGGAAGCCGAGCGCCGCAAGCTCTCGCTGTTCTGCAACGTGCGCCCGTCCGCCGTCATCCAGGCACTCGACGTCGCCAACATCTACGACGTGCCGATCGCCTACCACAAGGAAGGCCTGGACAACGAAGTGCTGGCCGCCTTCGGCATCGAACCGGCTCCGAAGCCGCGTCTCGACGCGTGGGACGAGGTCTGCAACCGTATCCGCACGCCTGAGGGCGAGGTGACGATTGCCATCGTCGGCAAGTACACAGGTCTGAAGGACGCCTACAAGTCGCTGATCGAGGCGCTGCATCACGGCGGCATCGCCAACCGCGTCAAGGTCAAGCTCGAGTGGATCGAATCCGAGGTCTTCGAAAAGGAAGATCCGGCACCTTACCTCGAAAAGGTCCATGGCATTCTCGTGCCCGGCGGCTTCGGCGAGCGTGGATCCGAGGGCAAGATCCTGGCAGCGCGGTTCGCGCGTGAGCGCAAGGTACCGTATTTCGGCATCTGCTTCGGCATGCAGATGGCCGTCATCGAAGCGGCCCGCAGCCTGGCCGGCGTCGAAGACGCGTCCTCGACCGAATTCGGCCCGGCCAAGGAGCCGGTCGTCGGCCTGATGACCGAATGGGTGAAGGGCAACGAGCTGCAGAAGCGCAACGCTTCGGGCGATCTCGGCGGCACCATGCGCCTCGGCGCTTACAAGGCGGCCCTGAAGAAGGGCACCAAGATCGCCGACATCTACGGCTCGACCGATATTTCCGAGCGTCACCGCCACCGCTACGAAGTCAATGTCGACTACAAGGACCGGCTGGAAAACTGCGGCCTCATCTTCTCCGGCATGTCGCCGGATGGCGTGCTGCCGGAGACGATCGAATATCCTGATCATCCCTGGTTCATCGGCGTTCAGTACCACCCGGAACTGAAGTCACGCCCGCTCGACCCGCATCCGCTCTTCGCCAGCTTCATCGAAGCGGCAACCGAGCAGAGCCGCCTGGTCTGATCAACCACTCAATTTGACAACAGCGATTGCCGCCCCCATGTTACATGTAACAAGGAGGCGGCAATGTCGTCTAATGTCAGCGCTCGCGTGAAGAAGAGGCGGGATAGCCTCAGGGCTGCAGGCCTAAGGCCGGTGCAGATCTGGGTGCCGGATACGCGCCGTCCGGGCTTTCTCGATGAATGCCGCCGTCAATCGATGGTCGTTGCCAAGGCAGATGCCGATGACGCTGGCCTCCATGGGTTCATGGAAGAGGCATTGGCCGACCTGGATCCTGCCGAAGGATGAGACGCGGCGATCTGGTGACCGTCGCGCTGTCAGGCGACTTCGGCAAGCCGCGCCCTGCGCTTATCATCCAATCCGACAATTTCGACGCGACCGATACGGTCACTCTGGTGCTCATTTCGGGAACGCTCGTCGATGCGCCGTTGTTGAGGCTGACGATCCAGCCGGATGCGGACAACGGTCTGCAGAAACCCTCGCAGGTCATGATCGACAAGGCGATGACGGTCAGACGCGATCGGATCGGCCAGCATTTTGGCCGGTTGAACGACGAGGCGATGATATCCGTCACACGTTCCCTTGCGCTGTTTCTCGGCATCGCATGACTTTCATCCTACCAGCACTGCCTCCCGAATAATCTAGGCTTGGCCTGCCGCGATATCGAAGACAATGAGATGCGCTAAAGGGAGGATTTCGGCCTGCGGGCGTGGAGGGGTTCACAGACGCAGCCGGAAATGGTAAAAACTGCGCCATACGCCGGGAATTCCTGGCACGAAGCGACCCATGGGGAGATCGTTTGATGAGAACCGACGGCACCGGAAACAACCGCTGAACAGCGTTGCCGTTTGGGCTGTCTGTTCGGTCCATCATCAAATGACATCATCCTGCCCCATGGAGGGCCTTCATGTTTCGTCGCTTCGAAGAGCTGACCGATCCTTTCCGATCCCATGCCGATGATACGCCGCCTGATCGCGTCTGGCCGTTCCTTTTCTCCACGCTCAAGCCGCTCCGTAGCACCATCGCCGCAAGTCTGGCGCTGACGGCGATCGGGGCCATGCTCGAGGTCTGGCTGATCGGCTATTCCGGCCGGCTGGTCGATACGCTGGCCGCCATCCGCCCCGATGAACTCTGGGAGCGCCACGGCAGCGAACTGATGTTCGCCGCCTTCCTGCTGCTGGTGGTTCGACCGGCCACGGCCGTGCTGAACGAGGGGCTCGACGATATCGTCTTCCGGCCGAACGCGGTGGCGATGATCCGCTGGCGGGCACTTCGGCATGTCAAACGCCAGTCCGTCGGATGGTTCCAGAGCGATTTTTCCGGGCGCATTGCCTGGCGCGTTCAGGAGCTGGGGAACAGCGCCACGGGTGTGGCCTATTCCGTCATCCACACGATCACCTATGTCGCGATCTATATCGCGGGTTCGTTCCTGCTGATGGCGTCGGTCGATATCAGGCTGGTCATCCCGATGCTCATCTGGGTCGGCCTCTATTTCGCGCTGATGGCCTATATCATCCCGCGCGTCAGGGAGGCGTCGCAGCGCTTCCAGGCGGCGGATTCGGCGCTATCAGGCATGCTGGTCGACACGTTCTCGAATATCGACACGATCAAGCTGTTTTCGCGAAGCCAGGACGAGGACCGTGACAGCAGGGGGCATCTCGATACGACTCGGCGTGCTTTCATCCGGTCGCAGGTGCTCGAGGTGACCGTCAACAGCAGCATGGTGTTCCTGAGCAGCCTGCTGATGGTCAGCCTGATCGGCTATTCGATCCTGCTCTGGCAGCAGGGGAATGCTCCGCTCGGCATGGTCGCGGCCGCCATTGCCCTCGGCTTCCGCATCACCGCCATGGCCGAATGGCTGCTGGATGCCGTGGCGTCGCTCTTCAACCATATGGGTGCGGCGCGCGACCAGCTCGGCACTATCGCCCAGCCCGTCGACATTCCCGATGCACCCGATGCCAAGGAGCTGCGGCTCGATGGCGGGACGCTACGCTTTGAGGACGTCAGCCATCACTATGGCAAGGGGCAGGGCGGTCTCGACCATGTCAGCCTGCATGTCGGAGCCGGAGAGAAGGTGGGGCTCGTCGGCCGCTCGGGTGCGGGAAAATCGACGCTCGTCAACCTGGCACTGCGCTTCTTCGAGGCGGAGAGCGGGTTGATCACCGTCGATGGGCAGGACATCCGCTCTGTGACGCAGGCGAGCCTGCGCGGGTGCTTCAGCATGGTGGCGCAGAATGCGGCGCTGCTGCACCGGTCAGTGCGCGACAACATCGCCTATGGACGCGAGGACCTGCCGCAGGCGATGATCGAGGCGGCGGCAGCAAAGGCGCATGCCGACGGTTTCATTCCCGGCCTGCGCGATCAGCAGGGCCGCAGCGGCTATGATGCCCATGTCGGCGAGCGCGGCGTGAAGCTTTCGGGCGGCCAGCGCCAGCGTATCGCGCTTGCCCGTGCCATCCTGAAAAATGCTCCGATCCTGATTCTCGACGAAGCGACTTCAGCGCTCGATTCCGAGGTCGAGGCGGCGATCCAGGACACGCTCTACGATTTCATGGAGGGCAAGACGGTGATCGCCATTGCGCACCGGCTCTCGACGATCGCCCGCATGGACCGGATCGTCGTGCTCGACAGGGGCCGGATCGCCGAGGAGGGCCGTCATGAGCAACTGCTGGCGCGCGGCGGCATCTATCACCGGCTGTGGTCGCGCCAATCGGGCGGCTTCCTCGGGATCGATTCCGGCGATTGAGAACAGGCCCGGCGCCGAAGCGCCGGGCCTTTGCTTAGGCCGCTTTCGGCAGCGGGCCGACATAGACGGAGCGTGGCCGGATCAGCCGGCCGCGCAGCGCCTGCTCGCGGGCATGGGCGATCCAGCCGACCGTGCGGCCAATGGCGAAGACGCCGGTGAAGGCCTCGCGCGGGAAGCCCAGCGTTTCAAGGAGCAGCGCGGTGTAGAACTCGACATTCACATCGAGCGGCCGGTCGGGCTTGCGCTCCTTCAGGATCGAGATCGCCGCGGCCTCGACGGCCTCGGCAAGCGCCACGCGGTTGGCATCCACCTGACCGGTCGCCGTCAGCGGCTTCAGCGCGCCTTTGAGGGCGTCGGCGCGCGGATCGCGGACGCGGTAGATGCGGTGGCCGAAGCCCATCAGGCGCTCGCCGCGATCGAGCGCATCGCCAAGCCACGCCTTGGCCCTTTCGGGCGTGCCGATTGCATCCAGCATGTCGAGAACCGGGCCGGGCGCACCGCCATGCAGCGGGCCCTTGAGGGCGCTGACTGCGGCAAGCACCGATGATGTCAGGCCGGCCTGCGTCGAGGCGATGACGCGGGCGGCGAAGGTCGAGGCATTCAGGCCGTGATCGGAGATCGTCACGAGATAGGCGTCGAGTGCCGCGGTCTGTTCAACGCTGGGCTGGCGGCCTGTGAGCATCTTCAGGATGTCTGCCGACTGCGACAGGGTGGCTTCAGGCTCGATCGGTTGCTTTCCCTGCTGGAGCCGCAATATGGCTGGCAGGAAGACGGCGGGGGCGGCCATAAGGCGGACGGCGGTATCGGCGCCTTCGCCATCCGGCAGCCGCGCGAGGAGGGCTCTGACGGCATCGACAGGCTGCAGAGCGAGGATCTGGCTGTCGGCGGCAGCCACATGCGCGAAAACCTCGCGGCGGGCCAGACCAAGACGCTGACGCAGCTCGTTTTCGGTGAGTGCCTCGGGCATCATGCCATCGAGCAGGAGCGTCGCGGTGCTCTCGTAAGTGCTGTTCGCCACGAGATCATCCAGCGACACGCCGCGGATGATCAGCCGGCCGGCTTCGCCATCGACATCCGACAGCTGGGTTTCGGCGGCAATGACGTCTTCAAGACCATTCTTCATCGGTGTTTCTCCTTTACCCCAGCAAGGATCGAGCCTAGATTGATTGACGTCAATCTTGACGCAATTGATCAATGTGAGGCTCCATGTCCTGGCTCTCCGCCGACGAGGCGCTGGCGCGTCTCGGCACCAAGCCGCAGACGCTCTACGCCAATGTCAGCCGTGGCCGCATCCGCGCCAAGCCGGATCCCGCCGATCCGCGCCGCAGCCTCTATCATACCGCCGACGTTGCCCGGCTTGCCGAGCGGCATGCCGGCCGGCGCAAGAGCGAAGCGGTCGCCGCCGAGGCGATCCAATGGGGCGATCCGGTCTTGCCCTCGGCTGTCTCGACGATTTCCGACGGCCGGCTCTACTATCGCGGGCGCGATGCCGCAGCACTCTCTGCGTCGGCAACGCTTGAGACGGTGGCAGCACTTCTCTGGGATATGCCGGGTGTCACGCTTGCTGCCACGACTGCCATGGCCGGGGCGCCCTCGATCGGCGATGCATTTGCCGCTCTCGCAGCACGGGTGACGCATGATCTGCCGAGCCTTGGCCGGTCGCGGACAGTGCTGCGCAACGAGGCGATCTCGGTCTTCGCGACGGTGAGCGCCGCGCTGGCACCCGGCGAAGGCGATTTCACCCACCAGAAGCTCGCCGATGCCTGGGCCAAGCCGGAGGCCGCCGATTGCCTGCGGCGCGCCATGGTGCTGCTTGCCGATCACGAGCTGAATGCTTCCACTTTCGCGGCGCGCGTCGCTGCTTCATCCGGTGCCGCGCTGTCAGCATCGGTTCTCTCCGGCCTTTCGGCACTGACGGGTCCGCTGCATGGCGGCGCGTGGCAGGGTGTCGCCGGGCTCGCGGCGCTGGCAGAGACCATCGGTGCCGAGGCGGCCGTGCGCCGGACGTTGTCGCAAGGACATCCGCTTCCGGCCTTCGGCCATCCACTGTACCCGGATGGTGACATCCGTGCCGCGGAACTCTTTGCACATTTCGAGCTGCCGCCGGCGTTCCAGGAATTGCGCCAGGCAGGCGAGGCGATGAGCGGCGAGAGGGCCAATGTCGACTTCGCGCTGACGGCGATGGCGGCATGCTTCCGTCTGCCGCAAGATGCGCCGATGGTGATCTTCGCACTGGCGCGCACCTGCGGCTGGCTCGCGCATGCGATGGAGCAGGTCGAGGGCGGTCATCTGATCCGGCCCCGGGCGCGCTACTGTGGCCCGCCGCTCGCCGTCATCGGCTGACACTTGCCAGATCGGCCGCTTTTCTGCATACGGGATCAAGCTTTTGTTTTATGATGGCGAACCGGGAAACGGACCGGCTGCCCGGCGCGCGCGTATTGCGCGATGGCGGCAGGTCCCAGCGATGTGGGGACGGATCATGGGCGTTGTTTCAGCAATCCTTCGCGGTTCTGCCGCGGCATGCCTCCTGGTCGCGCTGCCGGGCGCGGTGATGGCGCAGACCAATGGCTGCACCCTGCAAAACGGCGATGGCGGCCGCCGCATCCTTCGCTGCCCCGGCGGCGTTACCGTGACCGCGGAAGCCGGTGCTGGATTCAATCTCAACGACCGCAACGGCGACGGCAGTCCCGACAGCGCGTCGCTGCGCCGCAAGGCCATTCTCGTCGATGTCGACAGCAACAGGCGTGCCGGCGGTTTCCAGGTGGTGACACCGCAGGCGATCGCCGCCGTGCGTGGTACCCAATGGGCCGTCGATGTCGGCGGTGGCCAGACTTCGGTGCTAGTCGTTCGCGGCGCCGTCGCCGTGCGCCGCCCGCAGGGCGACGCCGTGGTGCTGCGGCCGGGCGAGGGCGTCGATGTCCGCAGCGGCTCGGCGCCGCTCGAAGTCCGCCGCTGGCCGGCTGCACGTGCCTCAGCACTTCTTGCCCGCCTCGGCCAGTAACAGCCAATGCCGCGCCAGTCTGTTCTCGTCACGGCCGCGTTGCTCGCCGCTGCACTCTGGGGAGCGTTTCTCGGGTCTCTGCAGCTTTCCGGCGGCGCGTCGTTTCTCGACCGGCCGGAAGCAACCCTTACCGATCTGAAGAGCACGCTGATCGGCGCACGACAGCCGCCATCGGTCGTGACAATCGCGGCCATCGATGACTGGACGGCAGCGGAGCACGGCTATCCGCTCGACCGCGCGACACTGGCGAAGGCCGTCACGGAGATCGCCGCGCTGAAGCCAAAGGTGATCGCGCTCGATCTGCTGTTCGTCGATCCCGGCAGCGAGGCGGGCGACACCGCACTCAACGCAGCCCTTCGTCTTGTGCCCTCCGTGATAGCCGGAGCGGCGGTCTTTCCACAGAGCGCGCAGGCCGTCGTCAGCGAGGCCAATGACCCGCTGGCGGCGATCCCGGTTGCCCAAAGCCTGCTTCTGCCGCAGAAGCGCTTTGCCGATGTCGCGGCAACGGGCATCGTTAACGTCGCGACCGACCAGACCGGCGTGCCGCGCTTCATTCCGTTGCTGTCGCGCGGCGAGGGGCGTGTCGACGCGTCCTTTCCGCTGCGGGCCGCCTCGCTCGCCGTCGGCCATGACCCGGCCTTCCAGCCCGGTGCCATTTCCTTCACCGAGACCCGAATCCCGACCGACACAGGACAGCGCTTGCCGCTGACCTTTTACGGCCCACGCGGCACGATCCCGACGGTCAGCATCGCCGATGCCTTGGATGGCAAGCTCAGCGGACAGGAGATCACCGACAAGGTGGTGGTGATCGGCGCGACCGTCACCGGCGGCGGCGACGTTTTCCCGACGCCCTTCGATCCGGTTCTGCCGGGCGTGGAGGTGATGTCGACGGCGATCACGCATCTCGTGGCGGGCGACAGCGTGATCCGTGACCACAATATCCGGCGGCTCGATGCGACCGTTGCCGTGCTGCTGCCTCTGGCGGTCATCGGGCTCCTTGCCTGGCGTCGCAGCCTGATCGGCTTCGTGCTGATCGCGCTGCTGTTTGCCGCCTGGGCGATGATCAATATCGCCGCCTTCCGGCAGGGATACTGGCTGAGCGCGGCGCTGCCGATTGCGGCGGCTCTGCCGCCGGCGCTGATCTTCGGGGCCGTCCAGCTTTTCGCCGACCGCGGCCGGGCCCGGCATTTTGCAGCGCAGAGCGAGCTCTTGCAGCGGATCGAGGCGCCCGGTCTCGGCGAGTGGCTGGCCCGCGATCCCTCATTCCTCGCACAACCCGTCAGGCAGAACGCGGCGGTGATCTTCATCGACCTCTCTGGCTTTACCGGCATGAGCGAAGCGGTTGGCGCAGTTGCCGTGCGCGAAATCCTGAGCGGCTTCTTCGAGCTCGTCGATGAGGAGGCACGGGCGCATGGCGGGGCGATCACCAGCTTCATGGGCGATGGCGCAATGATCCTATTCGGCCTGCCGGAACCACAAGCCGATGACGCGACGCGGGCGGCCGCCTGCGCGCTGGCGCTGGCCGAACGCACCCGCACCTGGCTCGCCGCCAATCCGGCCTTTCCGGATGGCCGCAGGATCGGCTTCAAGATCGGCGTCCATTGCGGTCCGGTCGTGGCATCCCGCCTTGGGACCGGCAGCCGGCAGCAGATCACCGCGACGGGCGATACGGTCAATGTCGCGAGCAGGCTGATGGAAGTGGCCGCCAGCCGCGGCTCGGAGATCGCCTTCAGCGCAGCACTCGTGCATGCTGCTTCTGCCGGTGGAATGCCACCGGCCGGCGGTGTGCTTGAAGGGCCTTTCGAGACGCAGATCCGTGGCCGGGCCGGCGGCATCGAGGTCTGGCTGCGGCGCCAGCAGGCGGCATGATCTCGCACTTTGACTTTTTGCGCGCGAAGAGATAGGAACGCGCAACCGTCCGGCCGGGCTGATCCCGGCCAAGGCGCAGATGCGCCTGAAAATTCCGAAAGACAGATCACATGACAGAGATTAACGGCGTCGTTCCGGCGATCGCCAAGGCGTTGTCGAAGCGCGGCTATGAGACGTTGACCCCGGTTCAGCAGGCGATGCTCGACCCGGCGCTGGCCGCTTCCGACGCACTCGTTTCCGCACAGACGGGCTCCGGCAAGACCGTTGCCTTCGGTCTGGCGCTCGCGCCGACGCTGCTCGGGGACAACGATCGCTTCGAACCGGCCGCCGAGCCGCTGGCGCTGGTCATCGCGCCGACCCGCGAACTGGCGCTGCAGGTTAAGCGCGAGCTGGAATGGCTTTATGAAATGACCGGTGCGCTGATCGTCAGCTGCGTCGGCGGCATGGATATCCGCAGCGAGCGCCGGGCGCTGGAGCGCGGCGCCCATATCGTCGTCGGCACGCCCGGCCGTCTCTGCGATCACATCCGCCGCAGGGCGCTCGACATGTCGGCGCTGAAGGCCGTCGTGCTGGACGAAGCCGACGAGATGCTCGATCTCGGCTTCCGTGAAGATCTGGAATTTATCCTCGAGGCAGCACCTGATGACCGCCGCACGCTGATGTTCTCGGCAACGGTACCGGCAGCGATCGCCAAGCTTGCCAAGAGCTACCAGCGCGACGCCGTGCGCATCTCGACGCAGTCCGAAGAAAAGCAGCACGTCGATATCGAATATCGCGCGCTGGCCGTCACGCCCTCGGATCGCGAGAACGCCATCATCAACGTTTTGCGCTACTACGATGCGAAGAATGCCATCGTCTTCTGCTCGACGCGCGCGGCCGTCAATCACCTGACGGCGCGGTTCAACAACCGCAACTTCTCCGTCGTCGCTCTCTCCGGCGAACTCACCCAGAACGAACGTACGCATGCGCTGCAGGCAATGCGCGACGGACGTGCCCGCGTCTGCATCGCCACAGACGTCGCCGCCCGCGGCATCGACCTTCCGGGCCTCGACCTCGTCATCCATGCCGACCTGCCGACCAACCCGGAAACCCTGCTTCACCGCAGCGGCCGTACCGGCCGTGCCGGACGCAAGGGCGTCAGCGCGCTGATCGTGCCGCTCAATGCCCGCCGCAAAGCCGAGCGTATCCTCGACGGCGCCGGCATTTCGCCGACCTGGGCGCGTCCGCCGTCTGCCGAAGAGGTCATGCGCCGCGACGACGAGCGGCTGCTGGCAGATCCGATCCTTGGCGATGCAGACGTGCAGGACGACGAAATCCTCGTCAACCAGCTGATCGCCAACTATGGCGCCGAGAAGCTGGCGGCCGCCTTCGTGCGGCTCTACCGCTCCAACCAGTCGGCACCCGAGGACATTACCGAAGTGTCGCTCGACGGCGGCGCTCGCAAGCGCCGCGACAATGCCGATGGTCCGCGCGAGCCGAGCCAGAAGGGCCCGCGCGACGATTTCGGCGCCAGCGTCTGGTTCTCGCTTTCGGTCGGCCGCAAGCAGAATGCCGAGCCGCGCTGGCTGATTCCGATGATCTGCCGCAACGGCAATCTGACGAAGCGCGAAATCGGCGCAATCAAGATGCAGCCGGAAGAAACCTTCGTGGAGATCGCCGCCGACAATGCCGAGGCGTTCCTCGCGGCGCTCGGCCCGAACAAGACGATGGAGCGCGGCATCCGCGTCAATCGCCTGAACGGCACACCGGATTTCAGCCGGCCTACCGAACGCCCGCAGGGCAAGAAGGCCTACGAGTCCCGCCGCGACGACGCGGTCCGTGATGACCGTCCCAAAGGCAAATTCAAGAAGGACTTCCAGGCCGAAGGCGCGCCCGAGCGCAGCGACAAGCCCTGGAGCAAGAAGCCCGGCAAGTTCGAGGGCCAGGCGAAGTTCGGTGACAAGCCCAAATTCAGGGATAAGCCCAAGTTCGGCGACAAGCCGAAGTTTGAGGGCAAGCCGAAATTCGAGGGCAAGGGCAAGCCTGAGGGGAAGGGCGGCTTTGCACCCAAGGGCAAGTTCGCCAAGAAGAAGCAGGGCTGATACCAGTGGTAACCGGCACTTTGCCAGTGTGAGGCACTGATGCCGGTCACCCCTGAAGACGCCAAAGCCTTCATCATCAAAAATCTTGAGATTCGTCCGGCGCCGTCGGTGCCGGAGATCAGGCTTTATGCAGCGCATTCCGCAAGCAGGCTCGGCCGTCTCCCCGGCGGAGGCGGCGAGCCGCCCTACTGGGCCTATCACTGGGCCGGCGGCAGCGCGCTGGCGCGCCATCTTCTCGCTCATCCCGAATGCGTACGTAACCGCGACGTCATCGATCTTGGCTGCGGTTCAGGCATCGTCGCTATTGCTGCGGCGATCGGTGGAGCACGCGTAACGGCTGTTGATACGGATGCCTACGCGATCGCGGCGACACGGCTCAATGCGGCTGCCAATGGCGTGAGGCTGGAGGTGCTGCAATCCGATCTGCTGGACGGTCCGCCGCCCGTTGCCGAGGTCGTCCTTGTCGGTGATCTCTTCTATAACCGCGCTCTTGCTAGACGCAGCCTGGCCTTCCTTCGCCGCTGCCAGGATTGCGGCATCGAGGTGTTGGTTGGCGATCCCGGCCGCAAGCCGCTGCCGCGCAACAAGCTGAAGCTTCTCGCGAGTTACGCGGTCGCGGATTTCGGTGAAGGGGAAACGGAGAGCAGCGTCTATACGCTTGCTTGAGGTGACGCCCGCTGCACGTTGCGAACGGGCGCCAGCAGTTTGTCAGACCGAACGGGTCAGGCCGCCATCGACACGCAGGTTCTGGCCGGTGATGTAGCCGGCGCCATCCGACGCCAGGAAGGCGATGGTGGCGGCGATTTCCTCGCTGGTGCCGTAACGCTTCATCGGCACGCTGTCGCGGCGTTCCTCGGTCGCTGGAAGGCTATCGATCCAGCCGGGCAGAACGTTGTTCATGCGGATGTTGTCGCCCGCATAAGTCTCGGCGAAGACCTTGGTGAAGGACGCCAGACCGGCGCGGAAGACAGCGGAAGTCGGGAACATCGCGCTCGGCTCGAAGGCCCAGGCGGTGGAGATGTTGATGATCACGCCGGATTTCTGCTTCTGCATCTGCGGCGTGACCAGCCGCGTCGGGCGGATGACGTTCATCAGGTAGACATCCATGCCGCGATGCCAGTCTTCGTCGGTGATCTCAAGGATCTGCGCGCGCGGGCCGTGACCGGCGCTGTTGACGAGCACATCGATGCGCCCCCATTCGGACAGCGCCCGATCGGTCAGCTTGCGCAGATCGTCGTTCGACTGGTTGGAGCCGGTGACGCCAAAGCCGCCGAGTTCCTTGGCGAGCTCTTCGCCCTTGCCCGAAGAGGACAGGATCGCGACCTTGTAGCCGTCGGCTGCCAGGCGTTTTGCCGCCGCAGCGCCCATACCGCTGCCGCCCGCCGTGACCAATGCTACCTTTTCAACCGCCATATGCGCCTCCATTGCCTATGCGCGCCGGAACCCGGCGCCGCGTCCACATAACGGCTGCCGTGATATCATTCAGGTGCGGGGAAGGCGAGAGCCGGCGGCGCGGCCGGCTACATGGCAAGGCGAAGCCGCATGTCTTCCGGCTCCCTGTTCCGCTCGAAGCGGACGATGAGTTCGTCGAGCGCCACGCCGATATCGGCGTCGCTCCATCCCTGGCTTTTCAGCCGCAGGAAGATCTCCTGCATGCGAAGCTTCAGGAACACGGCAAGATCGGGGTCTGAATCTTTGATCGAACGCATGGCTCTACTCTGAAATCCCTTGAGACAACGGATGATGAAAGAAAAAGGGGCTCGCCACGCGAAACACAGGCGAGCCCTATTGCCCTCGCAGGTCCGCCGACTTGCATCAGGCCGCCCGCCGAAGTGCAACGGGCATTGAATTGGAGATTTGAAGGCGGGTCGGACGCCTCACGATCAGGTAACCATAAGACGGCATTTGTGTCGCGTGACGCCGCCGTGACACGACCATTGCGCGAATCGACCTGTTTTACTTGCCTGCCACTGATCCGGAACATTCCACCTTGCGTAGTTCGTGCCGAAAACACAGGAACGTTTCATGCGCCTACTGATTATCGGATTGGGAATACTGGCGATCTTCGCTTGGGCAGCAGTCTTCTATGTAACGTCAGGAGCCATGTGAGGCGGCGTCGCCAGACGCACGAAACGGCTCATTTCTCCATCGCCGCGCGAGAATATTTCCCATGAGCACGTTCTTGCGTCGAATTAGATGATATGTCATTTATTGCGATATCAACGGATATCTCGTATGCCTCCGGAACACGATAGAATTCTTGCCACGTTCGGCACGCTTGTCGGCCAGACCGGGCGCCTTTGGCGCCGCGCGGCCGATCAGAAGCTGCAGCCGTTCGGCCTGACCGAAGCCACTTGGCTGCCTCTACTGCGCATTTCGCGATCGGCGACGCCGATGCACCAGAAAGAGTTGGCGGCTTCGTTATCGCTCGACAATTCGTCGGTCGTGCGGCTGATCGATAATCTTGAGGCCGCCGGTCTCGTCGAGCGGCAGGAAGGGGAGGACCGGCGCGCCAAGGCGATCGTTCTCACCGAAGCTGGACGCACGACTGTGATCGAAGTCGAGCGGGTGGCGCAGGGCGTGCGCGAGGAAGCGCTCGCAGGATTGCCGCGCGAGGACATCGAGACTGCCTTCCGCGTGCTCGAACATATCTCCGTCGTCTTTTCCCGCCCCAGCGAGGAGCAAGTATCGTGAATTCCCATCCTGGCCGGCTGGCCAGTGCCGCGCCGCTGATATCGCCGAAGAACGTGCCCGTCTGGCTGCTTGCACTGGTGACGTTCAGCGGCACGCTTGCCATGCATATCTTCGTGCCCGCTCTGCCATCGGCTGCTGCCGACCTTGGCGCCAGCATCGGCGAGATGCAGATGACGGTCAGCCTCTATATTTTCGGCCTTGCGGTCGGGCAGCTCGTCTATGGCCCGCTCTCTGACCGTTACGGGCGCCGCCCGGTGCTGATGAGCGGGCTGGTGCTCTATACGCTCGCAGGTCTCGCCGCACTCGTTTCGCCCAGCGTCCATGCGCTGATCGCCGCCCGGCTTTTCCAGGCGCTCGGCGGTTGCGCCGGCCTCGTCATCGCCCGAGCCATCGTCCGCGATACCTCGACCGCCGACGATACCGCCAAGCGGCTTGCGGTCATGAACCTGATGGTGACGGTCGGCCCCGGTCTTGCGCCGATCGCGGGCGGGGCGCTTGCGGCGACGCTCGGCTGGCGCTCGATCTTCGTGGCGCTCTGCGCGCTCGGCATTATCAACATGCTGATGACCTGGAAGCTGGTGCCTGAAACAGGGCGCCGGAATGCCGAGACCTCGATCAAGTCGTTGAGCCGCGATTATCTCGGCCTGCTCCGTTCGCCCGCTTTCGTCGGCTATGCAATCGGCGGGGGATGCGCGACGACGTCGATGTATGCCTTCACCGCCTCCGCACCCTTCATCGTCATGAACGAGCTGCACCGGCCGGCAACCGAGGTGGGCATCTGCCTTGCGCTGCTGATCTTCGGCTACTGGATCGGCAGCATGATCGCGACGCGGCTGATCGGGCGCTTTGCGATGAAGCGGCTGATGGTGATCTCCAACCTCGTCAGCATCGCTGCCGCCCTGGCGTTCCTGGCGCTTGCGGCGAGCGGCGAGCTTCAGCTGCTGCCGATGATGACGGCGATCATGGTCTATACGATCGGTGCCGGCGTCGCGTCACCGAACGCGCTGACGCTTGCCGTCAGCGTCAACCCCAAGGTCACCGGTTCGGCCTCCGGGCTCTATGGCGCAACGCAAATGGCCGTCGGAGCCGTTTGCACGGCGCTTGCGGGGATCGGCGGCGATCCGGGCCTTGCGGCCGCAAGCGTACTCGTCGGCGCCAGCATTCTGGCGCAGAGCTGCTTCTGGATCGGCGTGAAGGCGAGCGATGCTACGGCAGCAGGCCGGGGCGCAGCAGCATGACGGGGCAGGGCGCTCCGGCGGGTAGCGCCGGCGCATGCGGCGGGCGGATAATCAGGCAATCGGCGGCCGCGAAGATCTTCATCATCGACGAATCCTGCTTGCCGAACGGCTTTGCCTGCCATGCGCCGGATGGCGATTTTTCGAGTGTCGCGCGAACATAATCCTGGCGCTGGTCGTTGGCTGCCAGTTCGATCGCCGCTTCGGCGACGATCTCCCGCTTGACGGGCGGCAGCGAAGCAAGCTTGCGGACCAGCGGCTCGAGGAACAGCAGCGAGCAGACCAGGGTCGAAACGGGATTTCCGGGCAGGCCGAGAACGTGGATCTTGCCGAGGCTGCCGACCATCAGCGGTTTTCCGGGACGCATGGCGATCCGCCAGAAATCGAGCTTCATGCCTGCAGCAACCAGCGTCGATTGAACGAGATCGTGGTCGCCGACGGATGCGCCGCCAAGCGTGACGATGATATCAGCACCCGCGCCTTCGGCCTTGCGGATCGCGGCGGTGATGGCGGTCCGGTCGTCAGGTACGATGCCGAGGTCGAGGACCTCGCCGCCGGCATTGCGCACCAGCGCGGCAACGCCAAAGGTGCTCGACGCGATGATCTGCGACGAGCCGGGCTCGCTTCCCGGTGTTACAAGCTCGTCTCCGGTGGCGAGGATTGCGACGCGCGGTTTGCGCAGCACCTGCATGTCCGGCTGGTTCATTCCGGCCGCAGCCGTCAATCGGCTGAAATCCATGACCGTACCGGCAGGCAGCACCGGTTCGCCTTCCAGAAAATCCTGGCCGCGCGGGCGGATATGCTGGCCCTGACGCACAGGGAATTTGGTGCGGACGCCGCCGTCGATCTTCTCGGCATCTTCCTGCAGCAGCACGCTGTCGGCACCTTCAGGGACGGGCGCACCGGTGAAGATGCGGACGGCCTCGCCCTGGCCGACCGTGCCCTTGAAGGCGTGACCGGCGGAGGAGGTACCGATGACGCGAAGCTCTGCGCCCGGCTCCGGCGCATCCTCGCGGCGCAGCGCATAGCCATCCATGGCGGAAGCGTTGAAGGGCGGCTGGGTCAGCCGGGCAACCAGATCGGACGCCAGCACGCGGCCATCGGCCTCCGTCAATGGCACGGTCTCCTGTTCGACAACCGGAGAGGCGCTGCCGAGCAGGCGGTCCTGGGCTTCCGCGACCGGCAGCAGGCTCATCGGTTGGCCTCCGGATGGCGGAAGTCGCCGGACTTGCCGCCGGACTTTTCGAGCAGGCGGATACCGCCGATTTCCATCGCCTTGTCCGCCGCCTTCGCCATGTCGTAGATCGTCAGGCAGGCGATCGAGACCGCCGTCAGCGCTTCCATCTCGACGCCGGTCTTGCCGGTGAGCTTTGCCGTCGCGGTGACCCGCAGGCCGGGCAGGGCGGCGTCCTCCTCGATCTCGACGCTGACCTTTGTCAGCATCAGAGGATGGCAGAGCGGAATGAGATTGGACGTCTGCTTGGCGGCCATGATACCGGCGAGCCGGGCGGTGCCTATGACATCGCCCTTCCTGGCGTTACCATCGCGGATCAGCGCCAGCGTCTCGGGCGCCATCCGCACGTGACCTTCGGCCGTGGCGACGCGCGTCGTTTCGGCCTTGTCGCCGACATCGACCATGTTCGCCTCGCCAGAGGCGCCGATATGGGTCAGGCGGGGCTCGTCGCCGCTCATGTCATTCAGCCGCGATTGCTGCTTCGCCGAACAGCAGTGCGCGGGTCGCGGCCGTCACATCATCCTTGCGCATCAGGCTTTCGCCAACGAGGAAGGTGTTGATGCCGAAGGCCTGCAGGCGCTTGCAATCGGCATTGGTGAAGATGCCGCTTTCGCCGACCAGCAGACGATCGTCAGGCACCATGGCCGACAGCTGTTCGCTGACAGTGAGGCTGACGTCGAAGGTGCGCAGATTGCGGTTGTTGATGCCGACGAGCGGGGAGGAGAGCTTCAGCGCCCGCTCCAATTCCTCGGCATCGTGGACTTCGACCAGCACATCCATGCCGAGACCGAAGGCTTCGTCCTGCAGGCGCTCGGCATCATCGTCGCTGAGCGATGCCATGATCAGCAGGATGCAGTCCGCGCCCCAGGCACGGGCTTCGTGGACCTGGTACGTCTCGAACATGAAATCCTTGCGCAACGCCGGCAGCGAGCAGGCAGCGCGGGCAGCCGTCAGGAATTCCGGCGCGCCCTGGAAGCTCGGCGTATCGGTCAGAACCGAAAGACAGGCCGCGCTGCCGTTCTCATAGGCCCTGGCAAGTGCAGGCGGATCGAAATCCGGCCGGATCAGCCCCTTGGACGGGCTCGCCTTCTTGATCTCGGCAATCAACCCGAACTCGCCGGCATCGCGCTTGGCGACAAGCGCCTTCAGAAAGCCGCGCGGCGCCGATTGGCCCGCCTGCATCGCCTTGAGGTCGGCAAGCGAGACCTTGGCCTTGGCGGCGGCGATTTCTTCGCGCTTGTAGGTTTCGATCTTCTTCAGGATATCGGTCATCGGGCAATCCTAGTCGATATCATTGGAAACGGCGATGAGTTTGTCGAGAGCTGCCGCCGTCGCGCCGCTATCCAGCGATTGCGTGGCGAGCGTCATGCCCTTGGCTAACGTCTCGGCCTTGCCGGCAACGACGAGCGAAGCAGCGGCATTGGCGAGCGCAACATCGCGGTAGGCGTTCTTGGCGCCGCCGAGAACTTCGCGGAGCGCCGCAGCATTGACCACGCCGTCGCCGCCCTTCAGGGCCGACAGCGTGCAGGGCGAGACGCCGAAATCGGCAGGCGACAGCTCGAAGGTACGGATCTTGCCGTTCTCGAGCGCGGCGACGCTGGTCTTGCCGGTCGTGGTGATTTCATCGAGACCATCGCCGTGGACGACCCAGACGCTCTCGGAACCGAGATCGCGCATGACTTCGGCAAGCGGAACCACCCATTGCGGCGCGAAGACGCCGAGCAGCTGGCGGCGGACGCCGGCGGGATTGGTGAGCGGTCCCAGCAGGTTGAAGATCGTGCGCGTGCCGAGCTCGACGCGCGACGGACCGACATGGCGCATCGCCGAATGATGCTGCTGGGCGAACATGAAGCCGACGCCGGCTTCGGCGATGCAGCGGCTGATGACTTCAGGCGCGATCTCCAGCTTGACGCCGAGGGCGGCAAGGCTGTCAGACGAACCCGACTTGGAGCTGAGGGCGCGGTTGCCGTGCTTGGCGACCGGGACACCGGCACCGGCGACGATCAGCGCTGCCAGCGTCGAAATATTGTAGGTGCCGCCGCCGTCACCGCCGGTGCCGACGATGTCGATCGCATCGTCGGGGGCCGTGACGCGCAGCATCTTGGAACGCATGGTGGTGGCGGCGCCGACGATCTCGTCGACGGTTTCGCCACGCACCCTGAGGGCCATCAGGAAGCCGCCGATCTGCGAAGGCGTCGCCTGGCCCGACATCAGAATGTCGAAGGCAGCCTGAGCCTCCTCACGCGTCAGAGGCTCGCGGCTCGCGGCCTTGGCCAGAAGCGGCTTCAGATCGGTCATGCGCTCAAGCTCCTGCTAGCGAACGGCTGCCTGATCGGCGAGCGTCTGGTTGATCGAGGCGCCGTACTGCGTCTGCAGCAGGGTCACCATCTGGTCGAGGATATCGTCACCGGCGGCATTGGCGACGGCGGCGATCTGCGCATCCTGGTTGGTCAGCGCATCGGTCGTCGGGTCGTCGTTGACATTGGTGACCTTGAGCAGGATCTGCGTGCTCGGATCGGCGCCGACGGCGCTGGCGACGGTGTCGTCCGGGCCGCTGAAGGCAGCGTTGACGGCGCGGCCGAGGACAGCGTCGTCGGTGCTGCGGGTCACGCCGGCCTTGCTTTCGACGGCGATGCCGAGCGGAGCGGCGATATCGGCGAGCGACTTGCCCTTCTGGGCTTCCTGCTTCAGCTCGTCGGCCTTCTTGGCGAGTTCGAGCTTCTGCTGTTCGGCTGTCCAGTCGGCAACGGCCTTGTCTCGCACTTCAGCGAGCGGGCGCTCGCGCTCCGGCGTCACTTCGCGGACGTCGAACCAGACATAGCCGTCATTGCCGAGCGAAACGGCAACCGGCTGGGTGCCGACTTCGGTCTTGAAAGCTTCGCCGAGCAGCTGCTGCTTGGCCGGGATATCCTTGACCTCGTTGCCATCTTTGTCAGCGCCCGTGGCGTCGATCGCGTCGATGACGACGGCCTTGAGCTTCAGCTCCTTGGCGATGTCCTCGAGCGACTGGCCGGCGCTGCGCATATCCTCGATATGATCGTGGACATTGATGACTTCCTGCGAAGCGTTGACCAGCGCCAGCTGCTTGCGGATGTCTTCCTTGACCTCGTCGAGCGTCTTCGTCGTTTCCGGCTTGATATTGGTGATGCGCAGGATGACCGGGCCGAAGGCGCCGTCGACAACAGGCGTCGTGCCGCCGCTCTTGGCAACGGCAAAGGCTGCGTCGGCAACGGACTGATCCGGAACCTTGTCTTTGGTGAAATCACCGAGCAGCACGTCGGTCGCCGTCTTGCCCTGGTCGGTGACCAGCTGGTCGAACGTCGTGCCGGTCTTCAGCGCGGCGAGGGCCGCCGCGGCCAGATCCTTGTTGGCGAAGGTCAGCTGTTCGATCGTACGGGTTTCGGGCGTGCGGAAGGTTTCCTTGCGCTTGTCGAAATCTTCGCGGATCTGCTCGTCGGTGACCGTCGAGATATCGGCAATGTCGGCAGACTCGAGCTTGAGATAGGCGACCTTGCGGTATTCCGGCGCGCGGTAGCGCGTCTTCACGCCATCGAACCACTTCGACAGAACGTCGTCGGCAGGCGCCTTGATCGGCTCGATATTGGCGTTGGTGAGCAGCAGGTAGTCGATGTCGCGGCTTTCCTGGCGGTAGACCTTGAGCGCGTCGACCAGCGTCTTCGGGGCGGTGAAGCCATTCGAGACGGCATCGACGATCTGGCTGCGGACAGCGACCTTGCTGCGCTCGTTGATATAATCGGCTTCACGGATGCCTGCATTGCGCAGGCGCGAGGTGAAGAGCGTGCGGTCGAACTTGCCGCTGACATCCTTGAAGGCCGGATCGTCACCGATCAGCTGGGCGAGGCGATCTTCGGAGAGGCCGAGATTCATGTCTTCGGCGAGCTGATCGAGCGAAGCGCCGGCAACGAGCTGGGCGATCGTCTGCTGTTCGACACCGAAAGCCTTGGCCTGATCCGGCGTCAGGCGCATGCCGAACTGCTGGCTGAGGCTTGCCACTTGGCGCTGGTAGGCGAGGCGGAACTCGTTGACGTCCACCTTCTGATCACCAACGGTGACGACCGTCGTGCTGGAACCGCCGCTGATCAGCTCGCGGGATATGCCCCAGATGCCGAAGGAGGCGACCAGAAGAAGCATGAGGAGCTTGGCGACCCAGGTCTGGGCAGCTCTTCTCAGGATATGGAACATCGAAACGCAAACCTCGCATTATATTCCGCCCATTCACGGGCAAAGCTTTCGACGTTCCTTAGAGCAAAGCACAGCGGAATTGAAGCGTTATCGGACGAAAACATGACAGTGTCCGGAATGGATTTTGCTGGGCCGCCGCCGGCAACAAAAGCGCGCATTGCCGGGAACCTTTCGCCGCCTCCATTCGTTGTTGCGGCATCCGGAAAAATAGGAGCAGACAATGGCCGAACTGAAAACCGCCTCCGCCCAATCCACAGCTGCGCGCGTCAAGGCGGAAGTCGCCGCCGATGACCTGTCCGCACAGGTCGCTGCGCTGCGCGAGGATCTGGCCCGCCTTTCCGAAAGCGTCGTGGCGCTGGGGCAGGGCGCAAAGACCGCCGTTGCCGACGAAGCTTCTGTGATGACGGAAAAGGTACGCGACAAGGTGCGCGAGGAGCCGATCTTCGCTCTCGCCGTCACGGCCGGCATCGCCTATGTCTTCGGGCTGATGAGCCGCCGCTGATTGCCGCCATCCAACAAAAAAGCCGGGAGTAAAATCCCGGCTTTTTTCATGCGCATTCTTCTTGGGATCAGCGCCGGACCATCCGGCCGATGGCGATCAGCAGGCAGGCGCCGACGAAACCGGTGATGAGATAGCCGAGCCAGCCCGACAGCGGCTGCACATGCAGAAGCCCCAGAATGAAGTTGGCGACGATAGCGCCGACAATGCCCAGAATGATGTTCATGAACACGCCCATGTTGCTGCTCATGAACTTTTCGGCCAGCCAGCCGGCAAAGCCGCCGATGATGATTGCCGCAATCCAGCCTACGCCCTGATCTTCCATAGTGATTTCCCTCCGAGAAAAACAACGAAATGAACGCGGAAACTGCAGAAAGGTTCCCCGATTCTCAGGGCTGAAGCAATGTCACCGGCATATGCATCGCATGGCTGACCAGCTGAAACAGCAGGCCCGACAGGGCAAGCGCCGCAAAACCCAGCGGCATGATCAAACTCTTACCGGACATTTTTACTCTCTCCCATTTGACGTTCGAGAATAAATCATCGGGTAAGCGCGGCAAGCCAAATATTAACGGATGGTTAAGTATAAAATTTGAATGAAACGGCTGAGAAGAAACCAGTTTTTACTTCGCCACGTAAATTATTCCAGGTTGCAAAATTAACGTGCCATTAAAGCATATTAGTGATCATCGATACACAGCAACCGACGGGAGACTCAGATGCGTCATTCACACCTTATGGAACACCTGGAAGCAGCCCGCAAAATCGCCGAGGCCGACAACGAACTGTTCGTCGCCTACCTGATCAAGATGGCGAAAGAGGCTGTGCGCAAGCAGGATAAGGGCGTCAAGCCCAAGGAAGCCGTCGCCGCCTGAGGCCCGGACGGCACTTAGCCCCCAACGCGCGACATTCTGACGGCCAATCGGAAAATTGGCCGCCATAGTCCACCGTTAGAGTGGTTTTCGTTCCGTTTCGGACTATCACGACGCTTTGGCCTTGCGTTGTACGACAACCATAGCGGGCCGCAGCCGAGAGCGACTTGGAGGCCAACTGCAGTCACGCGACAGGCACCCAGACGCGCGTCGCGGCTTTATTGTGCGCACGCGGCCGAATTGTCCGGGCTCACGACATTACCGGATGGACCAGTATTGCCGTTCGCATTTGCCTGCGGCTCACGGCGGCAGTCGTTTGAATCACCGTTCGAGCCGGAATTTCCGCTATTGATCGTGCTGTTCGTCGTGTTCGGATCGACGATCGCGGGATTGCTGTTGGTCGTCCCATTCTTGCCGCCGCTTCCATTGCCGCTCATGCTGCCGGCCCCCGACATCGTCCCGGTCCCCGATCCGCTTCCCGTTGCACTACCGCCCGACGAGCCGCCGCTGGACGACTGGGCGAGGGCGGATGTTGCCAGCCCGAGAGACAGCAGGGATACGGCAGCTATTTTCACAAACATGATTTGCTCCTTCATCAGCGTTGAAGAAGACCCAACCGCCTGCCGCGTCCTATGTTCCCATTTTTCCGGCAAGGGCGATCGCGCTGCCGCAGAGATTTTTGGGTCCGGCCCTTGCATTGACGCGCGCCTTTGCGTCATAAGGCGCGGAACGGAAGAGTGTCCGAGTGGTTTAAGGAACCGGTCTTGAAAACCGGCGTGCGGGAAACCGTACCGTGGGTTCGAATCCCACCTCTTCCGCCAGAATTTCCAAATAACCCATTGTTTATTCTGCGCTTTCGTATTTTCGCGAAAGCTGCACCCCACTTTGCGTCCCATTTTCTGATCGGTACTAACCGGTATTAGCCGGAATTGACGGAACGAATCATTGGGGCTATCTAATCAATCACTGGTCAATCGTGACCGCTCTGAAGAAAGCGATGCCTCGTGGTAGCGGGGGTCTTTCTCTTGGCGGTCGCTGCTACCACGGCGCCTCTAAACCGAAGAGCCGAGGCTCCTCAAAGGAGCTGAAATGGTAGAAGTTGATGACCCCCGTATAACCGCCGCGACGATCAAGGCGGAATACAACATCTCACACACAACTCTGTATCGATTGATCAAGGAAGGCCAGTTTCCTCCTGGCGAGCCCGTTGGCTTGAAGGCGGTGCGGTGGCGCCGCAGCGTCGTGCAAGAAGCTTTTCGCAAGATTGGCGAAAAGCGTGGTCGCAAGCTGGTTTTGGAGATCGCCCAATGATCTCCACAAACGAAAAGACCGGACCGGGTTGCCGCCCGTTCCGGTCTCAAACTAGATATCAAACCGCTAAATTTGATACGAACAGAATAGGCCGGAAGCCCTTTGAAATCAAGGGGCAACGGGCTCGCCCCTGGCTGAAAATTACGGCTGGACAGAGGTTCAATGAGCTTGGCAGGCTCGTTGCCTATCGCCGAGAGTACGGGCTGGCTATGGGGCCGGCTTCGGGTTGGGCCATCGTCCTCGCAAATCTGTCGGAATGCTTAGGCGTTACCAGCGACTGCCAGACGGTCGACGAGCTGCGCCGCCGTCTTCGCCTTCCGGCGCTCGATCCTGATGTCGTCGCGCCGGCCTGTAAGCCGGCCGATGGCAAGTTGCTCAATCAGGCATACGTGGGGGCGCTTCTCGAAGTGACATCGGTCGAGCGCGAGGATCTCCGGCTCTTGCGTATCGAAGCATACGACGAGCCCGCCGCCGACCGCCGGCGCCGTCTGGACCGTGAGCGAAAGCGTCGTGTCCGCCGCACAATGGAAAGACAGAATATACGTGGTGCGGACAACCGGCGGAGAACGGCTTCGCCGGCCCTTCGGGCACTTCGCTCTTCGAGCTCGTTCCGCCTACCGGCAGCGCAAGAGCCGCACCCCATCTGGGAATCTATTTCTGAAAAGGAAAAGGGCAGGGAGGCACCACGGCAGGCACGCCCGACCGCAGGAAGGGCTGCGCGAAGCGCCGCCGAAGGCCTTCATGCCGATCCCAGCACACAGACCAACCTCGACGCGATCGAGCAGAGAGAGGAACTCGATAATGAGCAATCAAGACCTTCTTCACCAGCCGGTGACACGCGCCGAAATCTCGCAGGAACATTGGCGTTCGCTCGGCACGGTCTGGGTTTTCCGGGTCTACCGGAACGGCAAGGAAGTCGAGGCGAGAACGATCGAATATTCATCTCAGGTCGATAGCGTGAAGGCGCTGCTGGAGGCGGCAGGATGTCACTGCAAGGATGCGAGCCCTGTCGAGGGACCGCGCTTCAATCGGAGGGGTGGATGAGCCGGAACCTCACCCCGAAAGAGTTCGATCGCTTGGTCAAGCCGCATAGTCGGATCATATGGGGGGCGAAGGCGATCGCCGCCCGTGTGAACTGCAGCGAGGAGTTTGTGACCTCGCGCCTTGCTCATGCGCCGGACACTCCGATTCGCAAGGTAGGCCGTCGCTGGTGTGTCCATGAGGACGCGTTGATGAGGTTCTTCGGCCTGTAGCGGTAACAAACCCGGTTCCAGCCGGTATCTGGCCGAATATGATTGCGAGATCAGTTCGGCCAGAATCTGTGCATGCGATTTTGGTTTTCCCGACAAGCTCCTCTTGAGACCCGTGACGCGGACGTGTCCGACCCGGACGGCACTCTGGCCGCTCTATGGTCGGGCGCTTCGAGCGGCTCGGTTGCTCTATCCGGCGCCGCAGCTCTTCGTGTACCTGCAGTCGCCAGCGCAGTCCGGGTGATCAGCGAGGCGGCCGCCACGCTTCAGGTCCGCGTCATGGAACGGGCGCAGGACGGCACCGAGAAGGAGGACGTCAATCATCCGATCGGCACGATGCTCCGCGGCGACGTCAATCCCTGGACGTCGGGCTTCGAGCTAATCCGCGATCTGACCGCCGATGCTCTCTGCCGCGATTGGGGCGGCCTCGCGTACATCAACAAGATCGGCGGCGAGATCCGCGAAATCATCCGCTACATGCCGGCGGCGATCTCGGTCCAGTATGACCCGAGCACAGCCGAGCCGACATACCGCCTGGATGGGAGCGTTATCTCTCCTAGCAACATCGTTCACATCCGCGGACCATTCGACAAATCGCCGCTCACCCTTGCTGCCGAAGCCATCGGCGCAGCGCGCGTGATGGAAACCCACGCATCCAAGCTCTTCCAGAACGGCGCTCGCCCCGGCGGTGTCATTCAATCGCCCAAGCCTCTCGGAGATGAGGGCGTGAAGAAGATGATCAAGTCGTGGCGTTCCGCGCATGACGGCGCCGACAAGACCGGAAAAACTGGCATCCTCTGGGATGGCGCAGAGTTTAAGCAGATGATGCTGAATTCGGTGGACGGGCAGTTCATCGAGCTCCGCAAGTTTCAAATCCTCGAAATCGCCCGCGCTTTCCGTATCCCGCCCTCGATGCTGTTCGAGCTCGACCGTGCGACCTGGAGCAACAGCGAGCAGATGGGCCGCGAGTTTCTCGTCTACTGCCTTGAGCCTTGGCTCCGCGCGATCGAGACCGCGCTCACTCGTGCGCTGCTGACGCGCGACGAACGGTCGAAATATCGCATCCTCCTCGATCGTGATGACCTGACTCGAGCTTCGTTGACCGAGCGGGCCACGGCTATCTCATCGCTCGTATCCGCCCGGGTGATCAATCCGAACGAGGCGCGCGGGTGGCTCGATCTCGCCCCTTACGCCGGCGGCGACGAATTTGCCAATCCGCACATCAACCCCAATGCGCCGGGCGTCGGCCACAACGGCGGACCGCCGATCAAGGAAGAGGAACTCACACAGTGATCAACCAGGAAGAAGCATCAGTCCTGACTGCGGCTAAAGCGATCACTCCAAACGAGGGACGAGCGATGCTCGGTTTAGAGCCTCTTGCGGGGGGCGACGACTTCGATGGCGGCGTCGCGGCGAAAGAGGTCCGCGGCTCGTGACCCTCGAGGAAATCCGAGACAACGCTGAAGACCAAGAGCGCGGCCGGATCTGCCATGTCGTCAGTCCATTCGATGGCACGCGCACCGGCATCAGCCTTCGCATCGTCGGTCCGGACAGCCGCACCGCCCGTAACAGCCGCCTCCAGCTTGAGGATGAACTGCGCGAGGCTGCGGACAAGGACGGCCTTGTCACCGCGCAGGGACGCGAGGATCTCGTCATCCAATCGCTCGCCCGTCTTGTCCTCGATGTCACCGCCGACGAGACCGCAGGCCAGCCATTTTCGCTCTCGCACGGGAACGTGGTGAAGCTGCTGCGCACGTCGTGGATCCGCGAGCAGGCGGATGCCTTTGCTGGCGATCGACGGAACTTCGCACCGGGGAGCGCACGATGATCGAGCACGGCGCCTGGTTTGTCTTTGGGCTCTTAGTCGGGCTGTTTTTTGCAGATCTTTTCCGTCGGAGGAAACATTGAATGAGTGAGTGTGTCGTATCGTTCGCCCGCCAACCCGCTGTCGATTGGTTCCATGATCCTTTCATGGCCTGGTGGGCTGTTTTGACGATCCTTCTCGTCTTGGAACTCATCAGAATCTTCCTCTTCTGGAGGAGGAATCCGTAATGGATCACCTCGACCTATCGCTCCGCTTCGAGGCACCGAACGACGCCGGCGAATTCAACGGCTATGCGGTGATTTGGGGAGAGCGCAACGCGCACAACGAAGTCGTTCAGCGTGGCGCCTTCAGGAAGAGCCTGTTGGAGCATCGCGCTGCAGGCACGAAACCAGTCATGCTTTGGGCGCACGAGCCGTCCGCAATCATCGGTGTTTGGACCGAGATCCGCGAGGATGAGAAAGGCCTGTTTGTTCGCGGCCAACTCGTGATCAGCACGCCGCGAGGCCGGGAGGCCTATGACCTCCTCAAAGCCCAAGCGCTGAACGGTCTTTCCATCGGTTTCCGTCCCCGTGGCGATCACCGGCGCCGCGACGGCGTGAAGATCCTGACCGACATAGACGTCCGCGAAATCAGCCTCGTCGGCATGCCGTCCGCAGGCAACGCCCGCATTACCTCAGTTCGCAGTTCTGGCCGCTCCAATGAGAGCGCGGCGGCCTTCGTCGAAGCGTGCCGGAAGGCCGCTGCTGCTCTCACTCACAAAGGGAAGTAACCATGGAACACTTCAAGCCCCTCGAAACCCGAGCCGAGCCGGACAATCAGGACGATCCGATGGCGGCGGCAACGCAGGCCGTGGAAGCGCTACGCACCGGCTTCACCGAATTCCAGACTCGAGCCGATGCACGCTTTGCCGGTCTCGACGCGCTCACCCAGCGCCTCACGGATCTGGAGACCCGCGCGAACCGTCCGAACGGCGGCGTTCCTGCCAACCAGGAAATCCCGATCGAGCGTCGTGCCTTCACCAACTTCATCCGCCACGGCCGCGAGGCCATGGAAGCGGAAGAAGTCCGCGCGCTGATCGTCGGCGAAGACGTCAAGGGCGGATATCTGGCGCCGGCCGAATTTCAGGCGGAAGTCATCAAGGGTATCCTCGACATTTCCCCGATCCGCCAGGCGGTCCGTGTCGGCTCGACGTCGGCCGGTTCCGTCATCCTGCCCAAGCTCACCGGCATGCCGGATGCGCAGTGGGTCGGCGAGGAGGAAACCCGTCCGGAAACGACTGCCACCTACGGCCAGCTCGAAATCCCGATCCACGAGCTTGCCTGCTTTATCGACGTGTCGCTCCGCCTGCTCGAAGACTCGGCGATCAACATCGATTCCGAAGTTTCGTCCATGCTCTCGGATAAGTTCGCGGAGAGGGAGAGCCTGGCATTCTCGAATGGCGACGGCGTCAAGAAGCCGCTCGGCGTCCAGAAAAGCGCAGGCATTGCCGAGATCATCAACGGCAGCACCACGGCGCTGAATGCCGACAAGCTGATCGGTCTCATGTATTCGCTGCCGCTCGCGTACCGCAATAGCGGCTCCTGGCTGATGAACGGCACGACGCTCGGCATCGTCCGCACGCTGAAGGACGGCCAGGGCAATTACATCTGGCAGCCCGGCCTTCAGGCAGGCCAGCCGTCCACGCTGCTCGGCCGCCCGGTGATCGAGGACAAGACCATGCCGGACATCGCTTCCGGCGCGTATCCGATCATGTACGGCGACTTCACCAAGGCATACCGGATTTACGACCGGGTCGGCCTGTCGCTGCTTCGCGACCCTTACACCCAAGCAACTCGCGGCATGGTTCGCTTCCACGCCCGTCGTCGCGTTGGTGGCGGTCCAGTTCTGACCGAAGCCCTTCGCAAGCTGAAGATGTCGGCCTCCTAAGCCCGGTACAAACTCACAAGGAGCATTCGCATGCGCGATCTAGTCAACAATCTGGCCGTCATCTCGGCCATCGCACCGGCAGTCTACGCTGCCGACAACACGCCCGTTGTGATCGATCTGCTCGGCTTCGACTCCGCCATGGTAGCGGTCCATGTCGGTGTCGGCGGCATCACGTTCACCGGCACCAACAAGCTCGAAATGGTCATGTCGCATAGCGACGACGGCACCAACTTCGATGCGGTGACCGACGGCGATCTTCAGGGCATCACGGGCGTATCCGGCGGCATCATTGCCTCGTTCAAGGCTGCGCACCCGGACGCTACCGTCCACGAGGTCGGCTACAAGGGCAACCGGCGTTACCTCAAGCTGCTGGCTGACTTCAGCGGCACGCACGGCACCGGCACGCCACTCTCTGCTGTTGTCATCAAGGGCAACGCGCAGCAGAAGCCGGTCGCTTAAGGGAGTTGGGCCATGGTCGACTCCGTCATCATCACCCGAAGGTCTGCCGGCTCACAGTTCGACCAGGAGTTCGAAGTGAGCTTGGACGACTTCTTCCGGAGCGTTGGCGCTAATCTGGAAGCCATTCCGGCCGGACCGTTAACGCTGTCCCCAAAGCATCAGGGCAAAGGCCTCTTGTTTCAGGGCGTCTCGACGGTGACCGTGCCGGCCAACCTGCCCGAAGGCTTTTCGTGTGGCTACATTCAGGCGGGGGCCGGACAGTTGACGTTCCAGGCAGGGGCTGGGGCGACATTGAATTCATTCGGCGGCCTGCTGAAGACGGGCGGGCAGTGGACGACAGGCGGCATCACGTCGCTCTCGCCCGGCACGTTCCTCCTCTACGGGCTCCTCGCCTGATGCCGTCGCGCGCTCCTCGAATTTGTGGATGCGGAAAGACCGTTTCTCCAGGTCAGACCTGTTCATGCCAGGAGCGCGCGACGCGTGAACGGAAGGCGCGCCATGACGCTAAGCGCCCTTCTGCGAGACAGCGTGGCTACACGGCGGAATGGCAGCGGGAAGCGGCGTCTTTCCTTTCCGTCTACTCCAGCTGCCGCCTTTGCGGCCGTGCGGCCACGCTGGTCGATCACAAGATTCCCCATAAGGGCGACAAGCGCCTGTTCTGGGACCGTTCAAATTGGCAGCCGTTGTGCACGCCTTGCCACTCGTCAACCAAGCAGGCGGCTGAGCGCCGCGCGCAGAAGGAAAAATGACATGGGAAACCAATATACGACCGCAGGCACCAAGGTCTTCATTGGCACGACGCAATCGCCAAAGAATGCGGATTTCGTTGCTGCCGACTTCACCAGCGTGACTTGGACCGAGATCACCGGTCTGGAAAGCATCGGCTCTTTCGGTGACACCTCCGCTGAAGTCACGTTCGACGATATCGGCAAGGGCCGGACCGTAAAGCTGAAGGGCACGCGAAATGCTGGCAACATGGATTTGGTCATGTCCATCGATTACGCAGATCCCGGGCAGATTGCAGTCCTGGCGGCGGAAAAGACGCCATTCGATTACGCGTTCAAGGTGGAATTCACCGACAAGCCTCCGACCGGCGGCAGCCCGAAGAATTCGACCCGCATGTTTATCGGCAAGGTGATGAGTGCGGGCGAAGCGCTCGATACGGCCAACAGCGTCATGAAGATGACCTGCTCAATCGGGATCAACTCGAACATCGTCAAGGTAGCAGCATCCGCGACGTGATGCAGAGCCCGCCCCGTGAGGGGTGGGCATTGGAGAGCCCTATGATTCAGTACGAGACCTATATCGACATCCACAATGACTTTGCTCCGCATGTCCGCGCAAAGCTGCAGCAGTCCAGCATCTGGCCCAATGTGGTGCGCATCGACGAGGAGCGCGATGACGTCACGCGCATCCACTTCCAGGCCCACTATGGCTCGGAGAAGGAATGGGACAACTTCTGTGACCGCATTGATCGTACCATCATCACTGCGATCTCACCTGCAGGCCTTATGCGCTTCACCCTCAATGCAGCGGTGATGAAGGTAGGGATGAAGGTGAGGGATGCGGAGAGTGACGGACCGATCATGGAAGTCGCGTCGTTCTCTATCCGCAACAGTGGGACGAGCAGCAGCGTCGAGCAGGTGGATCTGACTTGGATTGACGATGATGGCGAGAGCCAATCGAAGACCTGCGATGGCAGAGGACTCGTCTATTACTGGCCTGACTACGGAAACCCGTCGAAGACACTGCGGCGCTTCGATCCGGCCATTCGATAGGTCATGACCCGGGGGTGGTCTCGAACTTTGGACCATCCCCAGGGACCGGCGCGGGGTCCCTCGTGCGAAAAAATTCGAAATTGGCACTTCTTTTTCAAAGGCCCGAAAGGTGGCTTGAATGATCGTCTCAGTCGAAGAGCTTCGGGAGCAATTGAACCTAACCGATGATCTCGGCACGGCTGATAACGCCCTGATTGGTCGCACCATTGCGGCTGCGCAAGGCGTGATCGAGCGACAGCTCGGCTACGCGATCGAGGCCACCTATGGCGGTGCCGACCAGGAGCCAATTCCGCCGGCGCTCGTGCAAGCCGTGAGCCTTCTCTCGTGTCATTGGTACGAAAACCGCGAGGGCACTCTGATCGGCGTCACGGGGCAGGAATTGCCGTTTGGCGTTGCCGATATCGTCCGTGATTACCGCAACTGGAGCTTCGATGGCTGACGATGGAGGCCTTTCGCGTGTCCAGCAGAGGCTCACTGCCATCCCGATTGCCATCAAAGAGGCAGTTCGCGGGGCTCTGGCAAAGAGCGCAGACGAGATCGTGGCGGCTGCAAAGGCCTTGGTTCCCGTTGATCAGGGTGCGCTTCGAGACTCCATCGGCTGGACATGGGGTGATCCGCCGGAAGGTTCCTTCGTCATCGGCTCGGTCGGTGGCGGCAACGAGCTTCGGATCACGATCTACGCCGGCAGCGAGGAGGCCTATTACGCCCGATGGGTGGAGCACGGAACCCTCGAGCATGCAGCACAGCCGTTCTTCTTTCCTGCCTATCGCCTGCTGAAGAAGCGTGCCGCCAACCGCGTTAAGCGGGCCGTGCGGAAGGCGATACGGGAAAATTGGGGAGGCCGATGACGTGGATTCAGTACCTGGCAGCAGTGATTTTGTGCTTCGGCGCTGGTGTGCTGGTAGCCGCAATTTTGAGGATCTGACATGAGTGCTGAAGTGGCCCTGCAGAAAGGCATTCGAGCCCGGCTCGTCGGCGATACGGCCGTGACCTCGCTCGTGCCAGCCGCCTCGATCCTCGATCGCAACGAGCGACCGGCACCAGACCCCAGCATCATCATCGGCGAGACGACATCGCGGGATGACGGCGACACCATCGCTCGTGACCGCGTTCATGTGTTCGCCGACCTTCATGTTTGGAAGCGCGAGCCGTCTACCGCAGGCGTGAAGACCGTTGCCGGCGCAATCCGGGCCTCGATCAAGCGCTCGCGGTTGCCTCTGGACGCCGGTTTTCACTGTGTTGACGCCTTCGTGGCGAGCACGCGCGTGCTTCGAGATCCGGACGGACTGACTTCTCATGCCGTGGTGACGGTCGAAGCCATCGTCCAGGAGGTTTGAATGCGCTCTGGAAAGCTCGATCGCACCATCAGAATTGACCAGTTCAACCCGAATTCGGTCGATGACTATGGCACTCCGACGTCTGGTTTCACGCCGCGCGCGACCCTTCGAGCGCAGATCGTCCAGGCCAGCACCGAAGAGGCCATCCGCAACGGTGCCGAGGACACGACGCTCGTCATCTTCAGAACGCGGTGGCTGGCCGACGTCACCAATGCCGACCGCGTCCACTACGAGGGCGAGGATTTCAACATCAAGGAAGTGAAGGAAATCGGGCGCCGGGAAGGTCTCGAAATCCGGGCCGTGGAGACGAAATGAAGGGCCGTAAAGCCGATCTTAAGGCAGTTGAAGGCGGCCTGTCGGGCGTGCCAAAGGCGCCGGACTGCATCCCGTCTGACTTCGTCGCCGAATGGGATGCCATTGGCCGCGATATGGCGCAACGGCAGATCCTCACCACACCCGCGCTCGGGCTCCTCGAGTCGTACATCCTCGCTCGTCACACCGTTCGCCAGTGCCATGCTGCCATTAAGGAGCACGGCCTGCTTGTCTCCACCGCTCACGGCATGAAGAAGCCGAACCCGGCCAGCGGCCTACTGAAAGCCGCGTTGGAGGCGGTAGCGCGCCTGTCTGCCGAGCTTGGGATCTCTCCGGCGGCGCGCTCCAAGCAGGGTTTGGGCGGCGGTGAAAAGCCGCGACGGGAGGCGCCCGATGGCCTCATCGTCTAAAGTCTCCAGGACGACGCGCCCGGAATGGATCTTCGATGGCAGCGAGATAGATGATCCGTTCGGAAAGGGGCAGCGGGCGGTCAATTTCCTTCGCGGTCTCGGGCACCCGAAGAGCCCGACCGGCAATTTTGAGCTGCCCTTGTTCTGGGAACGAATTGTCCGCCGGATCTATGGCCCGTGCTTTCCGAACGAGCGCCGCCAGGTGCGCACGGTCTTCATCCTTCTTCCGCGCGGTGCGCGCAAGACCACGATCGGTGCCGGGCTCGCATTGCTCCACACCGTCGGTTGGGAGCGCGTCAACAACGGCCAGGCTATGGTCGCCGCATCGGCGGAAGAAGACGCGACGATCGCGTACGGCGAGGCCGTTGGCATCATCGAGCACACCGACTGGCTGGAGGGCGCAACCAAGACCACGGAAAGCCTTTTCATCCTCGAACATTTGATGACGAAAGCGAAATTCCGCGCGCTCGCGTCCGGTGGCAAGGGCAAGCTCGGCAAGACTCCGCAGTTTGTGCTCGCCGACGAGCTGATTAATTGGGAGGGCGAGAATGCCCGCAAGATGTGGTCCGCCATCCGCACCGGTTTGAACAAGGTGCCGAATTCCCTCCTCGTCATCATCACGCAGGCGGGCCGCGGGCAGGAAAATCTCGCCTTCGATCTCCTGCAGTATGCCCGGCGCGTCCAGTCCGGCGAAATCGAGGATCCGGGCTTCCTCCCGGTGCTGTTCGAGACCGATCCGGAAGACGATTGGCAGGACGAAGCCCTCTGGCACTACGTCAACCCGGGCCTCGCCGACGGTTATCCCGATATCGACGGTCTTCGCCAGATGGCGCACGAAGCCAAGGAGCGGCCGACCGAGCGCGACAATTTCCGGCAATACCATCTCAATTGCTGGCTGGATTACAGCGCCTCGCCCTTCGTCGCCATGCCGATCTATGACGAGGGCAGGGGCGCGGTGGATCTCGACGAGAAGGAGGCCTCACAGGAGGCTTGCTATCTCGGGGTAGACCTTTCCAGCAATTCCGACCTCACCGCCGTCGTGGCTTGCTGGGGCGACCGTGAGCGCGGTTACGAGGTGCATCCGTTCTTCTTCTTGCCGGAGGACAATATCGGCCGAAAGGCGGAAAAGGACGGCGTGAATTACCAGCTCTGGGAAGAGCAAGGGCTCATCACCCTGACGCCCGGCAACGTGGTCGATTTCCGAGCCGTCGAAGACCATATCCGCGAGCTATGCGCCCGGTTCCGCGTCGTCGAGATTGCCTTCGATCCGCATCTCGCCCGCAACACGCTGAACAACCTGTTGGAAGACGGGCTCCCGGCCGTCGAGATGCGGCAGGGGTGGATCACCATGGCGCCGGCCAATACCGTATAGTTCCAAATTTATGCGAACATCAGAAAAGCCATGTATTTTCAATATGCTTACGGTACTAAACGGAACTACCCGGAATTAATAGTTTAAAGGACACCTCTTCCGCCACCTGTTTCATGGCGTGAAACACCTTTAATTTAACTCTTCATAAACCATAACCATTAAAATTACGGCTATCGCTGCGATATTGTTCGCAAATTCGGCACATTGGCCACACAATTAAAGTCTCGTTAGGTGCAGGGGCGTAGGCAGGGTTGGTCCGATTTAGGGCACTTGCTTAACCATAACGATCTTTGGCGGCGTGGGACAAATGAAGTTGGAATACGGGGCGGCGTCTTTCGCAACGGGTGTGCGGTGGCTGGCATTGGCGGCGATGTGCGCTGCGGTCACGGCGTGCGGTACAACATCTCAGGCGCCGAAGAAGCGCGCTCACGGCAAAGAATACTTTTCCGAAAAAGAATATGGCGTCAAAGCCAGCCCCCGTGTCGTCGAGGGCGGACCGATCCCGAAGGGCGGCGGCCGCTATATCGTCGGCAATCCCTACCAGGTGAAGGGCAAGTGGTATTATCCGCAGGAAGACTTCTCCTATAGCAAGGTCGGCATCGCATCCTGGTACGGCTCGGCCTTCCACGGCCGCCTGACGGCGAATGGCGAAGTCTATGACCAGCTGTCGATCTCGGCGGCCCATCCGACATTCCCGCTGCCGAGCTATGCGCGCGTCACCAATGTCGAGAACGGCTCGTCGATCATCGTGCGCGTCAACGATCGCGGCCCTTATCACGAGGGTCGAATCATCGACCTGTCCAACAAGACCGCCGATCTGCTCGACATGAAGCACAGCGGCACCGGCCGCGTTCGCGTCCAGTATGTCGGCAAGGCGCGGATGGATGGGCATGACATGCCCTATCTGATGGCCTCCTACACGCCGAAGGGCAGCCGCATCCCGGCCGTCGATCCGGGCGGTCAGATTGCAAGCGGCGTGATGGTCGCGTCCAACGATCGCCGCATCACCAGCGACCAGCTGCGCAGCCTGGGCACGCTGACCGTGCCGCAGACCTCCAAGGTTCCGGTTCCGATGTCGGCGACGGCTTACGGCGGTTCGACGCCGAGCGCCCGCTATAATGCCGCTCCGGTCCCAACGCCCGCACCGGCGCAGCCTTTCGGCACGATGGGTGCGCCGCAGGGCTTTGGCGAGATGGTGGTTCTGCCGGAGATCGGACCGATCCCGTATGAGCGTCCCTATGGCTGGGGCAGCTCGCTGGCCATGGGCTATCAGGAAACGGAAACGGTCACCGTTCCGATCGCTTTCGACGCCGTCATGGTCCGCAACGATGGCCTGACGCAGGAATCGATCCTCGCCTCCTACAAGCGCCAGCACGCAAAGCAGCCGGTGCGCTAAGACGCCGATTGCAGGCGCGCACCGGGTTCACTAACCTCCAGAATCGAATTTCGCGCTTGGGGACTTGCGATGCTGAAGCGTCTCATCGGTTATTGCGTTTGCCTGCTTTCTGCCGCTTCGGCGGCAGCGGCAGCTGATCCGGCACCTGCCGGTTTCGTCACCAAGGCGGCGCAGGCCTATATGATCGAGGCTTCGACCGGCACGGTTCTTCTGGCGAAGAACGAGGACCAGTCGTTTTCGCCGGCCTCGCTCGCCAAGCTGATGACGATGGATATCGTCTTTGCCTCGCTGAAGGGCGGCGAGATCACCCTCGATACCGATTATCCGGTCTCCGAATTCGCCTGGCGCACCGGCGGCGCACCGTCACGGACGGCGACGATGTTTGCTTCGCTGAAGAGCCGGGTGCGCGTCGAAGATCTGGTCAAGGGCGTTGCCATCCAGGGCGCCAATGACAGCTGCATCATTCTTGCCGAAGGCATGAGCGGCACCGAGGAGAATTTCGCTGCCGCCATGACGCGCCGTGCCCAGACGCTCGGGATGACCAAGAGCATCTTCGGCAATTCGACGGGCCTGCCCGACGGCGGCAAGAGCAAGACGACGGCGCGGGATATGGTGACGCTGGCCGCCGATCTGCAGCAGACCTATCCGGCCTATTATCCCTACTTCGCGCAGGCCGATTTCGAGTGGAACAAGATCTTCCAGCGCAATCGCAATCCGCTGCTTGGTCTCGGGCTAGGCGCAGATGGCCTTGCGACCGGCTTTGCCGAAGGCGAGGGCTATTCGATCGTCGCCTCGGTGCAGCGTGACGGCAAGCGGCTGTTCCTGGCGCTCGGCGGCATCGCCTCCGACAAGGAGCGCACAGACGAGGCCAAGCGCATTCTCGAATGGGGGCTGACCTCCTTCGAAACGCGGCAGATCTTTGCCGAGAAGGAAGTTGTCGGGTCGGCGAGCGTCTACGGCGGTCAGTCGGGCAGTGTCGACCTCGTCGCCAAGACGCCGGTCAGCGTCTATATCCCGGTCAGCAATCCCGATCGGCTGGCGGCGCGAATCATCTATCGCTGGCCGTTGACGGCGCCGGTTGCGGCCGATGCGGAGGCGGGGACGCTGGTGATTTCCTCCGGCGGGCGCGTGTTGCGCGAAGTGCCGCTCTTTACCGCGCAGGGCGTGGCCGAGGGCTCGCTGACCAGCCGGGCGGTCGATGCGCTGCTCGAACTCGGCGAATCCGTCTTCTTCTCCTGGCTTTGGGACAAGGCCGAAGGCGCCTGACGACCGGGCCGGCACTTGAAATTGGCGGGGAAGGGCGCTTGCCCGGCTCAGTGCAAGGTTTCACTTGGCGGCGTCTTCGGCTAGATAGGTCAGGAGCCCTGCGTCAATTCTTTCGCAGGATGGCGAGAAGACGGGAAAGTGCGCGTGTCGTCCGGTACGGGATTGTTCGTTACATTCGAAGGCGGTGAGGGGGCTGGCAAATCGACCCAGATCCGCCGCCTTGCCGAAGCTTTGCGCGAGCGCGGACATCAGGTGCTGCTGACGCGCGAGCCCGGCGGTTCGCCAGGTGCGGAAGCCGTTCGCCATGTGCTGCTGTCAGGCGCGGCCGAAGCTTTCGGCACGCGGATGGAAGCGATCCTGTTTGCCGCGGCGCGTAACGATCACGTCGAGGAAATCATCCGGCCGGCGCTGCTGCAGGGCAAGATCGTGCTCTGTGACCGCTTCATGGATTCCTCGCGCGTCTATCAGGGCGTAACCGGCAATCTGGAGCCCGATTTCATCGAGACGCTGCAGCGCATCGCCGTCAATGGCGTGGTGCCGGATTGCACCGTCATCCTCGATATTCCCGCAAGCGCCGGTCTTGCCCGGGTCCAGAAGCGCAATGCGGATGGTCCCGACCGCTTCGAGAAAGAAGAGTTGGAAACACACGAGAAGCGCCGCGAGGCCTATCTCGATATCGCCGCCCGCGAACCGGAACGCTGCCACGTCGTCAATGCCATGCAGGACGAGGCCGCCATCGCTGCCGAAATCCTTGAGATCATCACGCAGCTGACGAGCACTGACGCAGCCGAAAAGACACCGGAAGCCGTTCATGAGTGAGGACCGGCCCGGCCTGCTGGACGGGGCGATCTGGCCGGCGGAGAATCCCAAGCTCTTTGGTCACGAGGATGCGGAGGCTTTCCTCTCGCAGTCCTATCGCTCCGGCAAGGGACATCATGCGGTCCTGATCGAGGGACCAGAAGGCATAGGCAAGGCGACGCTGGCCTTCCGCTTTGCCAATTACGTGCTTTCGCATCCCGATCCCGCGACTGCGCCTGAAATCATTCCCGGCCCGGATCCGAATTCTCCTGTCAGCCGGCAGATCTCATCGGGTGCTTCGCACAATCTACTGCATCTGGCGCGGCCGGTCGACGAGAAGACCGGCAAGGTCAAATCGGCGATCACCGTCGACGAGGTGCGCCGTGCTGGAAAGTTCTTCTCGCAGACATCCGGTACCGGCAACTGGCGTATCGTCATCATCGATCCGGCCGACGACATGAACCGGAATGCCGCCAATGCGATCCTGAAAATCCTGGAAGAGCCGCCGAAGCGGGCGCTGTTCCTGGTTCTGTCGCATGCACCCGGCAAGCTGCTGCCGACCATCCGTTCGCGCTGCCTGCCGCTGAAGCTGACGGCGCTGGGCGAAAGCGATCTTGCGGCGGCGCTCGGCAATCTCGGCGCGGCCACCGACGACCGGTCGCTGCTTGCAGCTGCCAAGGGCAGCGTCGGCGAAGCGCTGAAGCTGATGAATTACGGCGGCGGCGAGATCATCAGCGCCTATCAGGAGGTGCTTTCGGCCCAAGGGCCGGCGGCCCGGCGCGCCATGCACCGGCTGGCCGATGCGCTGTCGGGCAAGGAGAGCGACGCGATCTTCGAATTCTTCGCCAGCCATGTCGGCGAAGACCTGATGGACCGGGCGCGGCAAGCAGCGCGGGCAGGGGATATCGGCATGGCAGAGCGGATGGCGCGGCTGCAATCCGACGTCAACGAGCGGCTGGTTGTGTCGGGCGCCTACAATCTCGACCGCAAGCAGACGATCCTCGGCATTCTCGCCGATATCAAGCAGCCCGGGCCGTAATCAGCCGGTAAGCAGCTTGAAGGCGACGACGGCAAGGGTCAGCGCCAGCACGATGCGGATGGTGCGCTCATGCAGCTTCGGCGCCAGCAGGCTGCCGGCGATGATGCCAGGGATCGATCCGACGAGAAGGGCGAGCAACATCAGCCAGTCAATCTCGCCGATGAACCAGTAACCCATGCCGCCAATCAGCGTCAGCGGCACAGCGTGGACGATATCGGAGCCGACGATCTCGCGGACATCGAGGTTCGGATACAGAACCAGGAGAATGGTGACGCCAAGCGCACCGGCGCCGACCGAGGTCAGCGTGACGAGAACGCCGAGCGCCAGGCCGAGGATGACCGTAAAGATGGCGATCGTCGCCGGCTTCGGCGGCGTGCGCTCACCGATGGCGCCGCGCGCGAAGGACAGAACCTGGCTGCGGAAGATCAGCATGAAGGCGGTCATGACCAGCAGCCAGCCGAGGGCGATGGTGATCGTATGCGCCACCTCGACGCTCTTGCGGTCGACGCCGGACATCAGCCAGAGCATGAGGAGGGCAGCC
>Ga0209025_1000728_pt1 | contig 55852 bp, 51 predicted proteins | sample AraplaMF_Col_mLB_FD_184256 | JGI IMG/M metagenome (GOLD analysis project Ga0209025, IMG submission 184256) | Arabidopsis root microbial communities from the University of North Carolina, USA - plate scrape MF_Col_mLB (SPAdes) (version 2) | ecosystem: Host-associated > Plants > Roots > Endosphere... | reverse complement strand
CGAACCGGTGCTGCCGTTGCTGATGCAAGGCATGGATGGCCTGCGCGTGGGCTTGCTTGGCGGCTACTTCCAGGACCACGCGCAGCCTGAGGCCTGGGCTGCCGTGCAGCGCGTGGCCCAGGCACTGCAAGCGCGCGACACGGTGGAGCTGCCCATGGTCGAAGCGGGACGTGCGGCCGCATTCCTGATCACCAACGCCGAGGGCGGCGCGCTGCACCTGGACGACCTGCGCCGCCGCGCCGCCGACTTCGAGCCGCTGTCGCGCGACCGCTTCCTGGCCGGCGCCCTGCTGCCGTCCGCCTGGATAGACCGCGCCCAGCGCGTGCGCCGCCTGTATGCGCAGGCCGTGGCCGGCCTGTTCGAGCACTTCGACGTGCTGCTGGCCGCCGCCACCCCCTGCGCCGCCACACCCATAGGCACCGAATGGCTGGAGCTGAACGGCAAACGGCTGCCGCTGCGCCCCAGCATGGGCCTGCTGACCCAACCCTTTTCCTGCATAGGCCTGCCGGTCTGCGCAGCGCCGGTATGGCCCGATGAGGGTCTGCCCGTGGGCGTGCAACTGATTACCGCGCCCTGGCGCGAAGACCGCGCGCTGCGCGTGGCCGCGGTGCTGGAGGCTGCCGGCATCGCCCGCGCGCCGCTGGCTTGGCCGACAATCGGGGAACCATGACCCACGCCATCAACCTGCCCGACGTCCATGCCGAAGTGGCGGCCGCGTTTGCCCTTTATGAAAGCGCGCTGGTCGGCAACAACGTGCAAGTGCTCGACGAACTCTTCTGGAACAGCGAACACACCCTGCGCTACGGCGCCACCGAAAACCTCTATGGCTATGACGCCATATGCGCCTTCCGCGCGGGCCGGCCCTCGCAAGGGCTGGCGCGCACCTTGCTTAACACCGTGATCACCACCTACGGCCGCGACTTCGCCACGGCGAACACCGAGTTCGTGCGCACCGGCAGCGACAGGACCGGGCGCCAGAGCCAGACCTGGCTGCGCACGCCGGAGGGCTGGCGCGTGGTCGCCGCCCATGTGAGCCTGCTGGCATGAGCCGCGCTCCCGCAGCGCCCGTTGCCGGCGCAGCCTTTCATTCGCGCGCCGACGAGGCCTACGCCGAACTCAAGCGCGACATCGCCGAATTCAAGCTGGTGCCCGGCGATCGCTTCACCGAAACCGAAGTCAGCGACCGTCTGGGCGTCTCGCGCACGCCGGTGCGCCAGGCCCTGTTTCGCCTGCAACAGGAGGGTTTTGTCGAGGTGCTGTTTCGCAGCGGCTGGCGTGTACTGCCTTTTGACTTCGACCAGTTCGAGCAGCTCTACGACCTGCGCATGGTGCTGGAAACCACCGCCGTGCAGCGCCTGTGCGCCGGTACCCAGGCAGCGGACACGGCGATGCTCGATGAACTGGCCGCCATCTGGCTGGTGCCGCCAGCCCAGCGCAGCTCCGACCACGTGCAGGTGGGCCAGTGGGACGAGGCTTTTCATTGCGCACTGGTGGCGGCCGCCGGCAACGCTGAGATGGCCCGCGTGCACCGTGACGTGACGGACCGCATCCGCATCATTCGCCGGCTCGACTTCATCAAGCAGCCACGCATTGATGCGACCTATGAGGAGCATGCCAAGATTCTCAAGGCAGTACAGGCCAGGCGCGGCGACCAGGCCGCCATGCTGCTGCGCGCCCACATCGAGACCAGCCAGGCCGAAGTGCGCAAGATCACGCTGCACCAGGTTCACCTGGCGCGCCAGGCCGGGGCCACAAGGCCGCGTTGAAGGCCGCACAGGCTTGCAGCCGGCGGCCACGGATGCAAGCAGCTGGAAACCGTGCGGCCGGGGGCGAGACTTATCGCCCCCAGCGCAGTACCAGCGGGTCCAGCCGCCTGGCGGTCGCCAGCAGCCCGGCGCGCGTGTCCGGATGCATGGACGGAAACGGATGGCGTGGCGCCTCGCAGGCGATCACGCCGCCTTCCTTCATCAAGGTCTTGGCGGCCAGCAGGCCGGCCTGGCGGTTTTCGTAGTTGATCAGGGGCAACCACTTCTCGTAAAGCGCATAAGCCTTGTCATGGTCGCCGGCGCGGTGCGCCTCGATGATGGGGCGAATGCCGTCGGGGTAGCCGCCACCCGTCATGGAGCCGGTGGCGCCGGCGTCCAGGTCTGGCAGCAGGGTGATGGCTTCTTCACCATCCCAGGGGCCTTCGACCGCATCGCCCCCTAGGCGCAGCAGCTCGCGCAGCTTGGACGCGGCGCCGGCCGTCTCAATTTTGAAATAGGCCACGTGTTCGATCTCGCGGGCCATGCGCGCCAGGAAGCAGGCCGAAAGCACCGTGCCGCTGGCAGGGGCATCCTGGATCATGATTGGGATGCCGACCGAATCGGACAGGCGCGCATAAAACTCGTAAATCTGCGGCTCCCCCACACGAAAGGTGGCGCCGTGGTACGGGGGCATGACCATCAGCATGGCCGCGCCCATGTCCTGCGCACGGCGGCTGCGTTCCGCGCACACTTTGGTGCTGAAGTGGGTGGTGGTCACGATCACCGGCACGCGCCCGGCCACATGCTCAAGAATGGTTCGGGTCAGGGTTTCGCGCTCATCATCGGACAGCACGAACTGCTCGGAAAAATTGGCCAGGATGCAAATACCGTCGGAGCCGGCATCGATCATGAAGTCGATGCAGCGCTTCTGGCTCTCAAGGTCCAGCTTGCCGGCCTCGGTGAAGGTGGTGGGGGCAACGGGGAAGATGCCGCGGTAACGCGGTTGGCGGGTTGGGCTCATGGCTGTATCGCGATCAGGTTGGAGGATGCTTCAGGGTTCACTGTTCAAGGAGCTCAGTGGGAATGGCGGGGGACTTCCGAGCCGCGGCAGCCGACCAGGAAATCGAAGTCGCAGCCTTCATCGGCCTGCAGCACGTGGTCGACATACAGGCGCTGGTAGCCGCCGCGCATGCCTGCCGCGGCCGTACCGTCCAGAGCGGCCAGGCGTGCAGCCAGTTCGGCATCGCTGATGTCCAGGTGCAAACGGCCTTGCTCGCAATCAAGCTCGATCCAGTCGCCGTCGCGCACCGCGGCCAGCGGCCCGCCGGCGGCGGCCTCGGGGGCCACATGCAGCACCACGGTGCCGTAAGCGGTGCCGCTCATGCGCGCGTCCGAGATACGCACCATGTCCTTGATGCCCTGGCGCAGCAGCTTGGGCGGCAGGCCCATATTGCCCACTTCGGCCATGCCGGGGTAGCCTTTGGGGCCGCAGTTTTTCATGACCATGACGCAGCTGGCGTCAATGTCGAGGTTCTCGTCGACGATGCGCTCCTTGTAGTGCTCCAGGTTCTCGAACACGACCGCACGGCCGCGGTGCTTGAGCAATTCAGGCGAAGCCGCGGAAGGCTTGAGCACCGCGCCGCGCGGCGCCAGGTTGCCGCGCAGTATGCAGATGCCGCCGTCGGCAATCAAAGGGTTGTTGAGCGGCCGGATCACCTCGTCGTCGTACTGCGGCGCCTCGCGCACGTTGTCCCATATCGTGCGGCCGTTGACGGTGAGCGCGCCGGGGTGCGGCAACAGTTTGCTTTCGCCCAGGCGGCGCAACACGGCGGGCAGGCCGCCGGCGTAATAGAACTCTTCCATCAGGAAGCGGCCGGAAGGCTGCAGGTCGACCAGCGTGGGCGTGTTGCGGCCGATACGCGTCCAGTCTTCCAGCTCCAGCTGCACACCGATGCGCCCGGCAATGGCCTTGAGGTGAATCACCGCGTTGGTGGAGCCGCCGATCGCGGCATTGACGCGGATGGCGTTTTCGAAAGCTTCGCGCGTGAGGATCTTCGACAGCGTCAATCCCTCGCGGGCCATCTCGACGGCCCGCGCGCCCGACATCTGCGCGAGCACATAACGGCGCGCATCCACCGCGGGAATCGCCGCGTTGTGCGGCAGGGAAGTTCCCAGCGCTTCGGCCATGCAGGCCATGGTGGAGGCCGTGCCCATGGTGTTGCAGGTGCCGGCCGAACGCGACATGCCGCCTTCGGCCGCCAGGAACTGGTGCAGCTGGATTTCGCCCGCCTTCAGCGACTCGTGCAACTGCCACACCGCCGTGCCCGAACCGATGTTTTTGCCTTCCAGCTTGCCATTGAGCATGGGCCCGCCAGTCACCACAATGGCCGGGATGTCGCAGCTCGCCGCGCCCATCAGCAGCGCAGGCGTGGTCTTGTCGCAGCCGGTGAGCAGCACCACGGCATCGATGGGGTTGCCGCGGATCGCTTCTTCCACGTCCATGCTGGCCAGATTCCGCGTGAGCATGGCAGTAGGACGCAGGTTGGACTCGCCGTTGGAGAACACCGGGAATTCAACCGGGAAGCCGCCCGCTTCGGAGATGCCGCGCTTCACATGCTCGGCGATCTTGCGAAAGTGGGCATTGCAGGGCGTGAGCTCGGACCAGGTGTTGCAGATGCCGATGATGGGCCGACCGTCGAACTCGTGGTCAGGAATGCCCTGGTTCTTCATCCAGCTGCGGTACATGAAACCGTTTTTGTCGGCTGAACCGAACCATTCGGTGGAGCGTAGTTTTCGCTTGGTGCTAGTCATGGGTAATGTGGGGTCTAGGGTTTCAGGAAGATGCGGATTTACGGTTCGCCAGCAGCCGTTGCAGCAGGCAAAAAACGAACAGCAATACGCCGACGACAATGCGCGTCCACCAGGAGCTCAGGGTGCCGTCAAATGAGATCAGGGTCTGGATGATTCCAAGCATCAGCACACCGAACAGGGTGCCGGCCACATAGCCCACGCCGCCGCTGAGCAAGGTGCCGCCGATCACCACGGCCGCAATGGCGTCAAGCTCCATGCCGACGGCGTGCAGCCCGTAGCCCGACAGCATATAAAAGGTGAAGACCACGCCCGCCAACGCAGAGCAGAACCCCGAGAGCGTGTAAACCCCCACCAGTGTGCGGCGCACCGGCAGGCCCATCAACAGCGCCGACTGCTCATGGCCGCCCACGGCATACACGGCGCGGCCGAAGGACGTGCAGTGCGCGACAAACACTGCGGCGATCAGCAGCACGATGGCGATCACGGCGCCGATGGAGAGCGATGCGTCTTCCCACAAGGGAATGCGCAGCTGCGAAATTTCCGTATACACCTCGTTCGTGATGCTGATGGAGTCGACACTGATCAGGTAGCACAGGCCGCGCGCGAGAAACATGCCGGCCAGCGTCACGATGAAGGGTTGCAGGCGAAAGCGCTCAATCAGGAAACCCATGAAGGCGCCGAAAGCCGTTCCCATCAGCAGCACCAACGGAACCACCGCTCCCGGATGCCAGCCGTGATGCTCCACCAGCGTGGCCGACACCATGGTGGTGAGTGCCACCACGGAGCCGACAGACAGGTCAATGCCGCCCGACAGGATGACAAAGGTCATGCCCACAGCGACGATGATCAGGAAGGCGTTGTCCACCAGCAGGTTGAGGAAAACCTGTGCCGAGAAGAAGCCGCTGTAAAGCACCGACCCCATGGTCGCCATGGCGACGAAGAGCGAGACGGTGACCGCCAGCGGCAGGTATTTGGGATTGAAGCGGGACGGCGATGCGGCCGGCACCGTCGGCCTGGGAACGGCTTCTCCCATGGGTTTGGTGACCACCGTGCTCATGGCCGCATCCCCGGCGCGGCGGGACGCCGCATCAATATGCCGATCTCGGCGCGAAATTCGGGTGACTGCAGCAGCATCACGGCGAACACCACCACCGCCTTGACCACCAGGTTGATCTCGGGCGGCACACCCATTGAATAGATGGCATACGTCAGGGTCTGGATGATCAGCGCGCCGATCACGCTGCCCACCAGGCTGAAGCGCCCGCCGGTGAGTGCGGTACCTCCCAGTGTCACCGCCAGGATGGCATCCAGCTCGAGCAGCTGGCCGGCATTATTGCCGTCGGCGCTTTTGACATTGGAGCTGATCAGCAGGCCCGCGATGCCGGCGCACAAACCGCAGAACGCGTAGGCCGCAACAATCAGGCGCCGCGCCTGCACGCCCGCGACACGCGCCGCAGTCGGGTTGATGCCCACCGCCTGGACGAACAGGCCGAGGGCGGTACGCGTCACCGCAAGGTACAGCAGGGCAAAAACCACCGCCGCGACAAATAGCGAAAAAGGCAGGCCCAACAGGTACCCGCTGCCCAGGAAGAAAAAGGGCGCGTAGTAGATGGTGATGATCTGCCCGCCGGTGATGAGCTGCGCGATGCCGCGGCCCGCCACCATGAGGATCAGGGTAGCGATGATGGGCTGCATGCCTACGCGGGCGACCAGCAAGCCGTTCCACAACCCGCACACGAGCGCGATGCCCAGAGCCGCAAGAATTGCCAGCGGCATGGGAAAGCGGCTCACGCTGCCCGTCACCGAGCCGCCTATCATCCAGGCGGCCACCGCCGCGGCGATGGCCACCACCGCGCCCACCGAAATGTCGATGCCGCGGGTGGCGATGACCATGGTCATGCCCAGCGACACCAGCACCAGCGGCGCGGCGCGATTGAGGATGTCGATCAGGCTGCCGTACAAGTGGCCGTCACGCCATTCCATGTGCAGAAAAGTGGCGTTGAAGGCCGTGTTCACCGCCAACAGCAGAAGCAGCGTAACCAGCGGCCACGCCAGGCGATGCCGGAGCCATTCAAGGGACAGCGCGGAACCGGCTTTGCCGGGCCGCAGATGTCCCCCCCTGAGGGGAAGGCGTTCGGAGGCCGCTTCGGGGGGGGGCTTCATTTCAGACATGTTCAGCCGCAATCAGTTCGTACACGGCGTCTTCGCTGCTGCCGGCCGGCAGCTCACCCACCTTGCGGCGGTCGCGCAGCACCACGATGCGGTGCGCCACGCGAACCACTTCGCTCATCTCGGAAGAAATGAAAATCACCGCCATGCCGGCCTGCGCCAGGCGCAGGATCTGCTCCATGATTTCCTGCTTGGCGGCCACGTCGATGCCGCGTGTGGGTTCGTCCAGGATCAACAGGCGCGGCTCGGTGGCGAGCCAGCGCGCGATCATGGCTTTTTGCTGGTTGCCGCCCGACAGCAGGCCTATGGGTGTATCCACACTCGCGGTCTTGATGCCCATCGCCTGCACAAAACGGTCAGCCAGCGCGGTCTGCTCGGCCCGCGACAAAAACCGCCGCATGCCAAGGCGCGCCTGCAGCGCCAGCGCGATGTTCTCGCGCACCGACAACTCGGCCACGATGCCGTCGGTTTTGCGTTCTTCGGGGCACAGGGCCAGGCCATGGCGGATCGCGTCGGCCGGGCTGGAAAAGCTTACCGCCTGGCCGTCGATCCTGAGCACCCCGCGGTCCGGCGTCTCCAGGCCGAACAGCAGGCGTGCCAGTTCCGTGCGGCCCGCGCCCAGCAGGCCGGCCAGGCCAAGCACTTCGCCGGCGCGCACGCGCAGGTCCACGGCCTGCAACTGGCCGGTCTGGCCCAGGCCTTCAGCTTCCAGAAGCGCCGGCACGGCGGTATCAAAGGCAGGCGCCGTCGCGGTGGCGCCCGATTGCGCGGCCAACTCCCGGCCAAGCATGGCAGCGATGAGTGCCTGCGGCCCTAGTTCCGCGGCCCGCCACTCGCCAACCCAGCTGCCGTTGCGCAGCACCGTGATGCGGTCCGACACTGCATAGACCTGGTTCAGGAAATGGGTGACAAAAACAATGGCCAAACCGCCGTCACGCAGCCGGCGCAGTACTTCGAAGAGTTTTTGCACTTCATCGTCATCCAGGCTGGAGGTCGGCTCGTCGAGGATGAGGACTTTCGATTCGATGCTGATGGCGCGCGCGATGGCGACCAGCTGCTGTACCGCAACCGGGTAGCTGGACAGCAGGCGGGAGACGTCGATGTCCAAGCCGACGCGCGCGACCAGCTCACGCGCGCGGCGATGCACCTCGGCCCAGTCAATGCGGTATCCCTGCGCAAGGCCGCAGCGTGGATAGCGGCCCGCGAAAATGTTTTCCGCCACAGAGAGGTTGGGGCAGAGATTGACTTCCTGGTACACCGTGCTGATACCCAGGCGTTGCGCGGCCAGGGGAGAGCCCGGCCATACCGGTTTGCCGTCCAGGTGCATCTGGCCGCCGCTGGCCTCCAGCACGCCGGTCAGGACCTTGATGAGCGTGGATTTACCTGCGCCGTTTTGCCCCATGAGGGCATGGATTTCACCGGGGTACAGGCGCAGGCGCACATCACGCAGCGCAGCAACACCCGCGAAATGCTTGTGAATGCCCGCCAGCTCCAGCACGGGGGCGATGTGGGTATCGGTACCGGCCGGGGTCATGGGGCAAGCTCCGCGCAGCGCGCTGCGGTATTCGCCTTTGGAACGGCCGGGAATTTCATGCCTTGTTCTTGTTATAGACGTCGACGAACACGGCGGCCAGCAGCACCGCGCCCTTGATGACCTGCTGGTAATCGATGCCGATGCCCATGATGGACATGCCGTTGTTCATCACACCCATCACGAACGCACCGATCACCGCTCCCATGACCTTGCCGACACCGCCCGAGGCCGAGGCCCCGCCGATGAAGCAGGCGGCGATGACATCAAGTTCAAATCCCAGGCCGGCCTTGGGCGTGGCGGTATTCAGGCGCGCGGCGAAGACCAGCCCCGCCAGCGCCGCCAGCACGCCCATGTTCACGAAGGTGTAGAAGGACAGCCGCTCGGTCTTGATGCCGGACAGCTTGGCCGCCTTTTCGTTGCCGCCCAGCGCATAGACGCGCCGGCCTATGGTGGTGTGCCCCGTGACGAAGTGGAACAGGAAAATCAGCAAGGCCATCACGATCAGCACATTGGGAAGGCCCCTGTACGATGCCAGCAGGTAACTGAAGTAAACCAGCAGCGCGGCGAACACCGCGGTTTTGGCTACAAAGAAAGCCGCGGGCTCGACCTGGACGCCATGCTTGAGCTGCCCTGCGCGCGCGCGCAGGCCGGCCACTGCCAGCAACGCGGCAAGTGCCACGCCCAGCAGCAACGAGGTCATGCGCAGGCCTTCGCTGCTGAGCAGGTCCGGCATGAAGCCGGAGCTGAGCTTCTGGAACGACTCCGGAAAGGGGCCCACAGACTGCCCCTGCAGCAGCGCCAGCGCCAGACCCTTGAAGACCAGCATGCCCGCCAGCGTGACGATGAAGGAGGGAATGCGGAAGAAGGCGACGAACCATCCCTGCACCGCGCCGATCAGCGCGCCGCAGGCCAGACACAGCAGCGAGGCAGGCACAAAGTTCCAGTCGTACTGCACCATCAGCACGGCGGCCAGCGCGCCGATAAAACCGCACACCGAACCCACCGACAGGTCGATATGCCCCGCCACGATGACCAACAGCATGCCCAGCGCCATGATGACGATGTAGCTGTTCTGCAGCACCAGGTTAGTGAGGTTGAGGGGTTGCATGAGCGTGCCCTCGGTCATGTACTGGAAGAAGGCCATGATGCCCACCAGGGTGACCAGCATGCCGTACTCGCGGAAGTTGTGCTTGAGGTAATCCAGCGTTGATTTGTCGCTCGCGGAGGCGGCCTTGGCCGGAGGCGCGGGGGCGTTGGAGGTTTCGTTATTCATTTCAGCTTGCTTTCATGATCGCGCGCATGATCTTTTCCTGGGAGGCCTGGGCCGTCGGCATCTCGGCGACGAAGCGGCCTTCGTTCATGACATAGATGCGGTCCGTCATGCCCAGCAACTCAGGCATTTCCGAGGAAATGACGATGATGCATTTCCCTTCAGCCGCAAGCTGGGCCATCAGGGTGTAAATCTCGTATTTGGCGCCCACGTCAATGCCGCGGGTGGGTTCATCCAGGATGAGGATCTCGGGGTCGGTGAAAAGCCATTTCCCGAGCACCACCTTCTGCTGGTTGCCGCCGGAGAGGTTGACGACTTTCTGGCCGACGCTGGAGCAACGGATGCGCAGTTTTTCACGGTAGCGCTGTGCAACCTGGTATTCGCGGCCGCTGTCGATCACGGCGGCCTTTGAAACACCCTTGAGATTGGCCAGTGACACATTGAACTGGATGTCTTCGTTGAGCACCAGCCCGTTGCCCTTGCGGTCTTCGGTGACGTAGGCCAGGCCGTGGCGAACGGCTTTTTCAACCGTTCCGACGTCGACGGGCTTGCCGTTCAGCAACACCTGGCCGCTAATGCGGCGCCCCCAGGAGCGGCCGAAGACGCTCATGGCAAGCTCCGTGCGCCCTGCTCCCATCAAGCCGGCAATGCCGACGATTTCCCCGCGCCGCACCTGCAGATTGACGTCCTTGATGAACTTCCTGTCGGTGTGCAGGGGGTGGTAGACATTCCAGTCACGCACCTCGAACACGGTTTCACCGATGTCCGGCTGGCGCGGCGGATAGCGGTCGGCCATTTCACGGCCCACCATGCCGCGAATGACACGGTCTTCGCTGATGGCTTCGGCGCGGCAATCCAGCGTTTCAACGGTGCTGCCGTCGCGCAGAACGGTGATGGAGTCCGCCACGCGGGAAATTTCATTGAGCTTGTGCGAAATGAGGATGCAGGTGATGCCCTGTCCCTTGAGCTCCAGCAAAAGGTTCAGCAGCGCCTGGCTGTCGTTTTCGTTCAGGCTTGCCGTGGGCTCGTCGAGGATCAGCAGCTTGACCTGCTTGGACAGTGCCTTGGCAATTTCCACCAGTTGCTGCTTGCCCACGCCGATGTCCGTGATCAGCGTGGCGGGCGACTCTTTCAGGCCCACTTTTTTCAGCAGGGCCTGCGTCTTGCCATGCGCGGCCATCCAGTCGATCACGCCGCGGTGTGCCGTCTCATTGCCCAGAAAAATGTTTTCGGCGATGGACAACAACGGAACCAGCGCCAGCTCCTGGTGGATGATGATCACGCCGACACGTTCGCTGTCATGGATGCCGACAAACCGGCGCTCCTGCCCTTCGTACACGATTTCACCCGTGTAGGATCCATGCGGATAGACCCCGGAAAGCACCTTCATCAAGGTCGATTTTCCGGCGCCGTTTTCGCCCACGATGGCATGGATCTCACCCGCGCGCACGCGCAGGTTGACCTTGTCCAGCGCGACCACCCCTGGAAAGGTCTTGCGGATGTCGCGCATCTCCAGAATCGTTTCCAATGCCTGTCCCTTTGATGCAAAGGTGATTGCCACCTCTTCGCGTTGACGGTCCCGGCACTACAACTGCAGTAGCCGGGACCGTTTGTCTTCAACCAGTCCTTACTTGACCTGGGATTCTTTGTAGTAGCCGCTGCCTATCAACACCTTGTTCCAGTTGGAGGCATCGACAGCCACCGGCTTGAGCAGGTAGGAGGGAACCACCTTCACGCCGTTGTTGTACGTCTTGGTGTCATTGATCTCGGGCTGTTTGCCCGACAGCATGGCGTCCACCATGTTTGCCGTGACCTTGGCCAGCTCGCGCGTATCCTTGAAGATCGTCGAGTACTGCTCACCCTTGAGGATGGACTTGACCGAGGCGATTTCCGCGTCCTGGCCGCTGACCACCGGGCAGGGTTGCTGCGCAGTGCAGTAACCCACGCCCTTCAGGGAAGACAGGATGCCGATGGACAGGCCGTCATAAGGCGAGAGCACCGCGTGGACTTTTTCGTTGCCGTAGTAGGCGGACAACAGGTTGTCCATACGCGCCTGGGCCACCGCGCCGTCCCAGCGCAAGGTACCCACCTTGTTCATGCCCATCTGCTTGCTGCGCACCACCAGCTTGCCGCTGTCGATGTAGGGCTTGAGCACGCTCATGGCGCCGTCATAGAAGAAGAAGGCGTTGTTGTCGTCGGGCGAGCCGCCGAAGAGCTCGATGTTGAACGGGCCCTTGCCCTGCTTCAGGCCCAGCTTGTCCACAATGCTGGTGGCCTGCAGCACGCCGACCTGGAAGTTGTCGAAGGTGGCGTAGTAGTCCACGTTCTTCGAGCCCTTGATCAGCCGGTCGTAGGCGATGACCTTGATGCCTTTGTCGGCCGCGTTCTGCAGGGCCTTGGACAAGGTGGTGCCGTCAATGGAGGCGATCACCAGCACCTTCACGCCCTTGGTGATCATGTTTTCGATCTGGGCGAGCTGGTTGGGGATATCGTCTTCCGCGTACTGCAGGTCGGTCTTGTAGCCGCGCTCCTTGAGCACCTTGACCATGTTGTCGCCGTCGGCAATCCAACGGGCCGAGGACTTGGTAGGCATCGAAATGCCGATGGTGCCTTTGTCCTGGGCATATGCCGTTGGCACGATACCTGCGGCGCCCAGTACAAGGCCGGCCAGCAAAGTTTTCAGAAAAATACGCTTCATGAACAGTCTCCTAGAAATGTTGTATGTGAATCTTCCAGTATCCCTGTGCGCTATCGCAGGCGCAACTCAGTACTTACGCTTGGGGAATTCCGCGGCCGCCACTTCCATCGGAAAAATCCCTTCTTCAGTAACGATACGTTTCTGAACCGTCTTGCCGGCCTTGATGTCTTTCACCGCGGCCATCAGTTGCGGGCCCAGCAGTGGGCTGCACTCCACGGAGACATTGAGCTTGCCGGCCATCATGGCCTCGAAGGCGCCCTTGACGGCGTCGATAGAGATGATGGTGATGTCTTTGGCGGGCTTCATGCCGGCCTCTTCAATCGCCTGGATGGCGCCGATGGCCATGTCGTCGTTGTGCGCGAACAGCACATTGATCTTCTTGCCTTCGGCCTTGAGGAATGCCTCCATCACTTCCTTGCCTTTGGCGCGGGTGAAGTCGCCGGTCTGCGATCGGATGATCTTGAATTTCGGGTCGGCCTTGATGATCTCTTCAAAACCTTTTTTGCGGTCAATGGCCGGCGCGGAACCCACGGTTCCCTGCAGCTCAACGATGTTGACCTGGCCGCTGCTGCCCTTCATTTTCTCGACCAGCCAGCGGCCCGCCTTGCGGCCCTCTTCCACAAAGTCGGACCCCATGAAGGAGACATACAGCGAGGTGTCCTTCACGTTGACGGAGCGGTCAGTCAGCACCACCGGGATCTTGGCTGCCTTGGCCTCGCGCAGGACGGTTTCCCAGCCCGACTCTACGACCGGCGAGAAGGCGATGACATCGACCTTTTGCGCGATGAAGGAGCGGATGGCCTTGATCTGGTTCTCCTGCTTTTGCTGGGCATCGGAAAACTTCAGTTCAATGCCGGCGTCTTTGGCGGCCGACTTGATGGATTCGGTATTGGCGGTGCGCCACTCGCTCTCAGCGCCTACCTGGCTGAAGCCGAGCACGATGGGTTTTTGCGCCCATGCTGAAACCGGCAGCAAACCGGCAAATGGCGCACTGGCGAGTGCGGCAACGAGGGTACGGCGATGAATCTTCATGTTGTCTCCTTGGTTGAAATAAATTGGCAACTCCCGGTCGCCCATCGGCGGCTCAGGCCAGCATGTAGCCGGTTTTCACAGTGGTAAAGAATTCCGCGGCATACCGGCCCTGTTCACGCGGCCCATAGCTTGACGCCTTGCGCCCACCGAAGGGCACGTGAAAATCAACGCCGGCGGTCGGCAGGTTCACCATGGTCATGCCGACCTCCGCATTGCGCTTGAAGTGCATGGCATGCTTGAGCGAGGTTGTGCAGATGCCCGCGCACAGGCCAAATGGCGTGTCGTTAGCCAAAGCCAGCGCGTGCTCAAAATCATAAGCCTGCAGCACGCATGCTACGGGGCCGAAGATTTCTTCGCGCGCGATGCGATGCTCCGGCTTGGCCAGGAACAGCGCCGGGCTCATGTAATGCCCGGGCGTCGGGCGTTCGAGCAACTCGCCGCCCCATACATGCTCGGCGCCTTCATTGCGGCCGATCTCCAGGTAGGCCTGGTTCTGGTCAAGCTGGGACCGATCAACCACCGGCCCCATCTCGATGCCGGCCTCCAGCGCGTGGCCCACAGTAAGCGAGGCGATGCGGTGGCGCAGCCGGGCAACAAAGGCGTCGTGCACAGGCGCCTCCACAATAAGGCGGCTTGAGGCGGTGCAACGCTGGCCTGTCGAAAAATAGGAACCCTGTACCGCGCATTCCACGGCCTGGTCGAGATCGGCGTCGGCCAACACCACCAGTGGGTTTTTTCCGCCCATTTCAAGCTGCACCTTGGCGCGGCGCGCTGCGGCGGACTGGAGAAGGCGCTCGCCGGTTGGCACAGAGCCGGTAAAACTCAAGGCATTGACCAGGGGGCTATCGACCAGTGCCTGGCCCACTTCCCGGCCACTGCCCATGACCAGGTTAAAGACGCCCGCGGGCAGTCCGCAGCGGCTGATGATTTCGGCCAGCGCCCAGCCACAGGTCACCACCAGCTCGGCGGGCTTGAAGACCACGGTGTTGCCGTAAGCCAAGGCTGGTGCGATCTTCCAGGCGGGGATCGCCAGCGGGAAATTCCACGGCGCGATGATTCCCACGACGCCCACGGGCTCACGCGTCACATCCACGTGGATGCCGGGCCGCACCGATGCCATGGTCTCGCCCTGGACGCGCAGCGCCTCCCCGGCAAAAAATTTGAATATCTGCCCCGCCCGGGCCGCCTCGCCTACGCCTTCAGGCAGTGTTTTTCCTTCTTCCCGCGCCAGCAGCATGCCCAGCTCGTCCTTGCGTGCCAGGATCTCGCTGCCGATCTGGTCGAGCACGTCGGCCCGGCGCTGCGGGGTGCTGCGGCTCCAGTGCGGCAATGCCTCGGAGGCTGCGCGGATGGCAAGCTCGGTCTGGTTGCGATCAGCACGCGCATACTCGCTGACCACCTCCCGGGTGTCCGAGGGGTTGGCACTGATGCCGGTGGTGGTGCCGGTTTCCCACCGCCCGTTGATGTAGTGCCGGGCGTTGTGCTGCAGTTCGCCGAATCTCATGAGAGAAGCTTTTCCATGGCCTGCAGTCTAGAATCGATTTTGATATCAATCTAATTGTTTTTTTGACAAAATAGATATCGTTCTACGCATTCTGGAAAACCCGATGACTTCTTATAACCACTGGTTCATACGCGCCCGGCTCAAAACACGCCAGCTGTTACTGCTGGTTGCACTGGCGGAAGAAGGCAATATCCACCGAGCGGCGCAGGTTCTCAGCATGACCCAGCCGGCGGCTTCCAAGTTGCTCAAGGACCTGGAAGACGTGCTGGAGGTACCGCTTTTTGAGCGCCTGCCCCGGGGCATGCGGCCGACCTGGTACGGCGAAACCATGATCCGGCATGCGCGCATGGCGCTGGCCAGCTTGAACCAGGCGAACGACGAACTCACCGCGCTCAAGACGGGGCACTTCGGCCACGTGGGCATAGGCGCGATCACCTCGCCCGGCCTGGCCTTGCTGCCTTCCGCAGTCGCCGTGGTCAAACAGGAACATCCCAGCCTGCGCATCTCGCTCGACATCGAAACCAGCCCTGTGCTGCTGGAGCGGCTGGAGCAGGGCAAGCTCGACATGCTGGTGGCTCGCCTCTTTGCCGAGCATGACAAGAGCCATCTGCGCTATGAACCCCTGGTTGAAGAGCCGGTGTGCGCCATGGCAAGGCCCGGGCATCCCTTGCTGGGCGTATCGGGCCTGACCCTGCGCGACGTGGTGGCGGCCGCCTGGATTGTGCCGCCGGCCGGCAGTGTGCTGAGGCACCGTTTTGAACTGATGTTCCAGGAAGACGGGCTCGCGCCGCCCATCAATGTGGTCGAGTCTTCTGCGCTGCTTTTCATCACGCGCATGCTGCAGCAAAGCGACATGGTGGCCGTGGTCGCGGCCGATGTGGCCAAGTATTACGCGGCGCACGGCCTCGTCTCGGTGCTGCCACTGGACATGCCCTGCCACATGGACGCCTTCGGCATCATCACCCGCACCGACCGGCTGCCCTCACCGGCCGCCAAGGTCATGATGAAAGCGTTGAAGACGGCCAGCCTGACACTCTACGGCCGCAAGCTGGAAGCAGACTAACTGGAAATCCGCGCAGCCCAGGCCAGAGGTCCCGCGGAACCGGCTTTGGCCTGTCCTGAGCCTGTCGAAGGGCCGGGCCGCCAGTGCGCCTTGCAGGCCGCATCAGCGTCAGAGTCGCTGATTCTGCGTACCGTCGAAGACGCACCGGGGAGGGTGTTAAACCCAGCCGGCATCCACCTTGAACTCCTGCGCGGTACACATCGCCGCGTCATCCGATGCCAGGAACAACACCATGCGCGCGATGTCGTGTGGCAACAGCTTGTCGGGCAGGCACTGGTTGCGCTGGAGCTCTTTCTCGCCTTCGGCGTCCAGCCAGAGCTTGATCTGCCGCTCGGTCATGACCCAACCTGGCGAGACGGTATTGACGCGGATGCGATCACGGCCCAGCGTCTTCGCGAGCCCGCGCGTCAGCCCGTTCACCGAAGATTTGGCGATGGCGTAACAGGGGTAGCCGGTGCCCTTGCCCTGCCAGCCGGTGGAACCCAGGTTGATGATGGAGCCCGCGCCCAGCCGCTGCATGCCAGGCACGACCGACTGGATCGCAAAGAAAGCGGGCCGCTCGTTGATCGCGATACGGTCGTCATAGTAAGCGGGCGTCACGGACTCCAGGCTGTGGCGGTCGTCGCTGGCCACGTTGTTGACCAGGACCGAGAAGTCACCGAGCGCGCCTGCCGCCTCGGCAATCGCCGCCTGCAGCGCGGCCACGTCGCGCACGTCGCAGCTACGCCACCACGGTCGGGCGTGCCCCGCATCCGCCAGCTGCTGCGCGAGCGCTTCGCTGGCATCCTTGGCAACATCAATGAAGGCGACGCGCGCGCCCTGCTGTGCAAACGCCGTCACGATGGCGGCACCTATGCCGCTTCCGCCGCCGGTGACAAACACCGATCGCCCCCTCAAGCTGGGAAACACGGAAAGCGTGTCGCTCGCGGGAGCAGCGCGCATGGGAATGGAGTTAAAAGTATCTGACATTGCAATTGTGATATCGATTGGTTGAAAAATAATAAGTTTCCAGTATTACTATGCATTGATATCATGCACCGCGTCAAGAGGCTCACGAAACCCAAGTTGCCCAACAGTCCCAAGAAAGCCCCATGCACAGACCCACCAAAAAGGGGAGACATCAGTGACTTCGATTCCAGATACGCCCACGCAGACGCAAAGCCAGCAGCCGGCCACGCCGGTGCCCGGCATCGCGCACTGCGTTCATCCGGCGCAGGCCCTGCTGGGCGAAGGCACTTTGTGGTCGTCGCGCGAACAGGCGTTGTACTGGGTGGACATTCTTGCGTGCCGCCTGCACCGCTTTTACCCGGCCACCGGCGGGCGAAAAAGCTGGGCTTTTGACGAGGAAATTTCCGCAGTGGCCGAACGGGCCCATGCGCCCGGCCTGGTCGTGACTCTGAGGCGCGGCTTTGCGCTGTTTGACCCTGCCGCGGACGCAGAGCCACGCTACCTGCATCAGCCCGAGCCTGACTTGCCGGGCAATCGCTTCAACGACGGCAAGTGTGATGCGCAAGGCCGGTTCTGGGCGGGCACCATGGATTTCAATTGCGTGGCCCCCGCGGGCTCGCTGTACCGCTATGACCCCGACGGCCGCTGCACGCGCCATGACGAGGGTTTCGCGGTGACCAACGGCCCCACGTGGTCCGCCGATGGCCGCAGCCTGTACTTCAACGATACGGTCAACGGCCGCATCCATGTCTACGACTTCGATGCCGCAGCGGGAACTTTGTCCAACAAACGGCTTTGGCTTGCCTTTGCAGACGGCGACGGTGTGCCGGACGGAATGACGACCGACGCGGCCGGCCGCCTGTGGATCGCCCATTGGGGAGGCGCTTGCGTGAGCTGCCATGACCCGGTCACCGCGCAGGAGCTGTGCCGCGTGCCGCTGCCCACAAGCCACGTGACCAACTGCGCCTTTGGCGGGCCGGACATGCGCACGCTGTTTATCAGCACGGCCCGAACCGGCCTCAGTCCTGAACAACTCAGCGACCAACCCCTGGCCGGCGGCCTCTTCGCCGTGGCCATCGACAGCCCCGGCGTGCCCGCCGGGTTGTTTGCCGGCTGATGCCGCGCGCAAAAAGCACATGCAAAGCATATAGAAGCACCTCAACAGTTTTACCGTGAAAGAGCCTTCAATGACCGACTCCACACATCCTGTTGTCTGGCTGCATCACGCCGGCCAGCGCCTGGGGCTGGTGCCCTCGCTGGGCGGCAGCGTGGCCGCCTGGCAACTTGACCGCCCACAAGGGCCGCTGGACCTCTGGCGGCCCTGGGACGGCAAAACACAAGACCTCTACCAGACCGCTTCATTTGCCATGGTGCCGTGGTCCAACCGCATCAGCGGCGGCGGCTTCAAACACGCGGGGCGGTTTCATGCAATGCGGGCCAACCGCAAAGGCGAGCCCTACCCCATCCATGGCGACGGCTGGCTGCAGTCCTGGGAGATCAATCAACCGCGCGATGACACGCTGGTGATGACGCTGGCGTCGCACGGCTTTGACGGCAACCCCTATGAGTATGAAGCCGTGCAGACCTTCCGGCTGGTTGACGGCGGGCTGGACCAGCGGGTGCAGGTGCGCCACCTGGGCACCATGCCACTGCCCTATGGGCTGGGCGTGCATCCCTGGTTTCCGCGCACACCGCAAACGCGGATCACCGCACCTGTGCAAGGTGTGTGGCTTTGCGGTGACGACCCGCTGCCGGTGGCGCACACGACCGACCTTCCGGCTGGCTGGGATTTGAACAAGGGCGCGCCGGCCAACGGCCCGCTCATCGACAACGGCTACACAGGCTGGGGCGGCAAGGCCTCTATCGCCTGGCCCGAACTGGGCCTGCAGGTCACGGCCCGCATGCCGGACTTTGAGCGCGACGGCGGGCCCGCGCAGCACTTCTGCCTGGTTTACCGGCCGCCCGAAGGGCCCGCGTTCTGCTTTGAACCCATCACGCAGCCCATCGACGCCTTCCACTTGCCGGGGCAACCCGGCCTGCGCGAATTGGGGCCGGGAGAACAGTTTTCGCTCAACATCCAGTGGCGCATCGAGCCCACCGCTGCGCAAAACTGAGCCGCGATGCAGGCGCCTTACATCTGGCCTGTCAGGCGGCGGGCGGATTCAAGCAGCGGCTTGACGTGCAGATCGCTATAACGGTTGGCGGGCATGGTCAGCGTCAACGCGCCTGCCAGCGCGCCGCTGGCCTTGAACACCGGCGCTGAAATGCCAGCCACCTCGGCGAGGCGGTCGCCAACGGCGGTGTGGTAGCCCTGCTCACGAATCCTGGCGTAAAGCTGATGGTCTTTTCGCCCGCGTGCCTTGGCCCGCTCGGCGTCAAAGGCGATCAGGACGCGGGCGCCCGTGCCACGGTCCGCGGGCAGCAGGTCGCCGGCCTTGATGTGGTCGCGGATTGGATGCGGCGAATCCACCCGGTACAGGCACAGGCGGGCATCGCCCTGGCGCACATGGTAGGCCGCGCTCTCGCCGGTGGCCGCGACCAGCGAACGCAGCACCGGCATCACCACGCGGTCCAGCGAAAACGAGGCGGCATACACGGCATTGAGCCGCGCCACCTCGTTGCCCAGGCCGTAATTGCCGTCGTCCAGGCGCTGCACCAGGCGCGCGTGTTCCAGCGAGGCCAGCAGGCGCAGCGTCGTACTTTTGTACAGTTGCGTGCGGCTTGCCAGTTCGGCCAGGCTGAGCGAGGTGTCGCCCGTGCGAAAGGCCGCCAGCAAAGTCAGGGCGCGGTCCACCGCGGCCGCGCCGCCGGGTGCGGCGTGGCTGTCGGCCAGGGATTCGATCTGGGCTTTGCGGGGCATGGACCACCTTTCATGGCTGCGCGGCGTGCGGCTTGACAAGTCGGCACCCAACGCTGAACATATCATAAGAAAGAACTACATTCTATCTTACAGAACCTTATTCATGCATGCAAGCCCCTCCCGTAGAGCCCGGCCACCCGGCCCTGAGGTACTGATCAGCGAGGTCGGCCCGCGCGACGGGCTGCAGTCGGTCAAGGCCGTCATGCCGACGCAGGACAAGCTGCGCTGGATCAGCGCCCTCTACGACGCCGGCCTGCGCGAAATCGAGGTCGCATCTTTCGTGCCCGCAAAGCTGCTGCCGCAAATGGCCGATGCGGCCGAGGTGGTGCGCCATGCCTTGACCTTGCCGGGCCTCACGGTCATGGCGCTGGTGCCCAACCTGCGCGGCGCGCAGGCGGCCCTCGCTGCCGGCGTGCACAAGCTCACCTTGCCGGTGTCGGCCAGCGCCGCGCATTCGCTGGCCAATGTGCGCAAGACGCGCGAAGAGATGGTCGAAGAAGTTCGTGCGATTGCCGCGCTGCGCCGAGACACCGCACCACACGTGAAAGTCGAAGCCGGCATTTCCACCGCCTTCGGTTGCGCACTGCAAGGCGAAGTTTCTGAAGACGAAGTGATCCGGCTCGCCGCGCAGTGCATTGCCGCAGGCGCCGACGAGTCCGGCCTGTCGGACACCACGGGCTATGCCAACCCGGCGCAGGTCAGGCGACTGTTCCGGCGGCTGCGCGCTGAAATCGGCGAACATGCCGGCGCGGCCCATATGCACAACACGCGCGGCCTGGGTCTGGCCAACTGCCTGGCCGCCTATGAAGAAGGCGTGCGCACCTTCGATGCCTCGCTGGGCGGACTGGGCGGCTGCCCTTATGCGCCGGGCGCGTCGGGCAATGTGGTCACCGAAGACCTGGTCTTTATGTTCGAGGCCATGGGTGTGTCAACCGGCGTGGACCTTGAGAAACTGATGGCCGCGCGCGCGCCACTCAAGGCGGGCCTCCCGGGAGAACCGCTTTACGGCATGACGCCCGAGGCCGGCCTGCCCAAAGGCTTCGCACAGGAAGGCGTGCATGCCTGAGGCGACACCATCCACCGGGCAAAACAAAAGCCTGCCCTATGCGGGCCTGCGCATCGTCGAGTTCACCCACATGGTCATGGGGCCGACCTGCGGCATGTTGCTGGCCGACCTGGGAGCCGAGGTCATCAAGGTCGAACCCCTTGCAGGCGACAACACCCGCAAACTCCTGGGCTCGGGATCCGGCTTCTTTCCGATGTTCAACCGCAACAAAAAAAGCATTGCGATCGACCTGCAGAAACCCGAGGGGCGCGAGCTGGTGCTCAAGCTGGTCGCAACGGCCGACGTGGTCAGCGAGAACTTCAAGCCCGGCACCATGAAGAAGCTGGGACTGGACTACGCCAGCCTGTCGCAGTTGAACGAGCGCCTGGTCTACGTAAGCCACAAGGGTTTCCTGCCCGGCCCCTACGACCACCGCACGGCGCTCGACGAGGTGGTGCAGATGATGGGCGGCCTGGCCTATATGACGGGCCGTGCCGGCGACCCGCTGCGCGCCGGCAGCAGCGTCAACGACATCATGGGTGGCATGTTCGGCGCGATAGGTGCCATGGCGGCGCTGGCCGCGCGCGAGAAAACCGGCAAGGGCCAGGAAGTGCAGGCCGCGCTGTTCGAGAACAACGTGTTCCTGGTGGCCCAGCACATGATGCAGTACGCCGTGACCGGCCAGCCCGCCGCGCCCATGCCCAGCCGCATTTCGGCCTGGGCGGTGTACGACGTGTTCACGGTCAAGGATGGCGAACAGATTTTCCTGGCCGTCGTCAGCGATACGCAGTGGGCGGTTTTCTGCGAAGCCTTCGGCCTGCAGGAACTGCGGGCCGACCCACGGCTGCAAAGCAACAACGACCGCGTGCGGGCACGCGACTGGCTGATGCCCCTGCTGCGCGCGCAGCTGGCGGATTGCAGCGCCGCCGAACTGGCCGCCTTGTTCGAAAAACACGCGCTGCCCTTCGCACCCATCACCCGGCCGCAAGACCTGTTTGAGGACCCCCACCTCAAGGCCACCGGCGGCCTGGCACCCATCACCCTGGCCGACGGCGCGCGCGCGGGCCAAACCACCTCCACCGTACTGCTGCCACTGACGCTGGGCGGCGAACGGCCGGGCGTGCGCATGAACCCGCCGCGGCTGGGTGAGCACACGCAAGAGTTGCTGCAGGAACTCGGTTATTCGAGCGAGGCCATCGCGGCCTTGCAGGCCGGGGGCATCACGCGCTGAAACCTGACACCTCACCCTTCAAGACACAGAACAGGCGCAGATTCTTGTTGATTACTGACATTCATGCGCATAATGAATGTTCATGGACAAACTCAAGCAGCTGGAATCCTTTGTCTCCGTGGTGGCGCGCGGCAGCCTGACAGCGGCGGCCAAGTCAGAGGGCGTGGCGCCCGCCATCATGGGCCGGCGGCTGGACGCACTGGAAGAGCGGCTGGGCGTGAAGCTGCTGGTGCGCACCACGCGGCGCATCGCGCTTACGCATGAAGGCAGCGCCTTTCTTGAAGACTGCCAGCGCCTGCTGGCCGACCTGGCCAACGCCGAGGCCAGCGTGTCGGCCGGCGGCGTCAAGGCCAGCGGGCATCTGCGCATCACGGCGCCGGCGGGCTTCGGGCGCCGACACGTCGCGCCGCTGGTGACCCGCTTTCGCGAACAGCATGCCGACGTGACCATTTCGCTGAACCTGAGCGACCGGGTCGTGGACCTGGCCGGCGAAGGCTTTGATTGCGCGGTGCGCGTGGGCGACCTGCCCGACTCCTCACTGGTCAGCGTGCGCATGGCGGACAACCGGCGCCTGTGCGTGGCCACGCCGCGCTACCTGAAAACACACGGCACACCGCAGCATCCCAGCGAGCTGGCGCGCTTTGACTGCCTCACGCTGTCCAGCGATGCCTCGCAGACGCGGGGCTGGGCCTTCCAGGTGGGCGGCGAGCTGGTGCACCTCAAACCGGGCGGGCCACTCGATTGTTCCGACGGCCAGGTCCTGCACGACTGGTGCCTGGCCGACTGCGGCATCGCCTGGCGCAGCACCTGGGAGGTGGAATCGGAAATCGCCGCCGGTCGGCTGACCGCGGTGCTCGAAGATTTCGCCGCGCCGCCCAACGGCATTTACGCGGTGTTCCCGCAGCGCAAACACTTGCCGCTGCGGGTACGGCTGTGGGTGGACTTCCTCAAGCACCACTACAGCCAGCCCGAGTTCTGGCGCACTCCGGCGGCCACCGCCGCCCCCAAGCCCTGACAACCCCAACAAGGAAAAAGGACCCCGCGATGACGCTCGAAGCCCTGCTGGCCTATGCCCACCTGCTGGCGATTCTCACCATGGTGGTTTTTCTCGCGAGCGAGGCGGCGCTGTGCCGCGTCGAATGGCTGAATGCCGCCGTGGTCGAGCGGCTGGGCAAGATAGACATGGTCTACGGCATCTCCGCGGGCCTGGTCTTGCTGACCGGCCTGGCGCGCGTGTTCCTGGGCAGCAAGGGCGCTGCCTGGTATGCGCACAATCCCCTGCTCTATCTGAAGCTGGCCATGTTTCTGGTGATAGGCCTGATCTCCATCAAGCCGACCCTGATGTTTGTGCGCTGGCGGCGCGCGCTGCGCACCAATGGCGCCCTGCCCGACGCGGTGGAGGTCAGGAAAGCACGCCGGCTGGTGATGGTGCAGGCGCACATCCTGCCTTTCATTCCGCTGGTGGCGGTTTTCCTGGCGCGAGGATTCGGCTAAAGAAGACCGCGCACCAGCCAGAAGGCTGTGCCCCACATCATCAGCGCCACCAGCAAGTCCATGGTGCGCCACACGGCCGGTGAATTGAGCCGGCGCCCCACGCACCACAGCGCCACACCCAGGCCCGTGAACCACAGCAACGAGCCGGTGATGGCGCCCAGGCCGAACACCGCGTTGTCGGGCTGCGCATAGGCCAACGATGCCGTGCCTATCACCACGGCGGTATCCAGCCAGGCATGGGGGTTGAGCCAGGACAGCGCGAGGGCCAGGCCTATCGCCTTTCGGCGCGAAATGGCCTCGGCGGCAAGGGGTGCACCATCGGCCGCTTGCGGCGCCGGCTGCAAAAACCGCCGCATCGCCTGCGCGCCATAGACCACCAGCACCAGCGCGCCCGCGCCCGTCATCGCGCCCAGCAGCTTGTCGGACAGGCCGCCCAGTTGCGCCAGCCCCATCACCCCCAGGGCGATCAGCGCCACGTCGGTCAGTACGCAGACGGAGACCGTGAGCCACAGGTGCTGGCGCAGCAGGCCCATGCGGATCACGTGGGCATTTTGCGGGCCTATGGCCATGATCAGCGAGAGGCTCAGGACCATACCGGTCAGGAAGGCGGGGGCGGCAAGGGGATTCATGGGTGTTTGGTGTTTGCTCGACGTTCAAGGGGTTCTATATCTCTGTACGCAGTGTCGGGCAAAGCCCATAATGCTTAAACCAAATTAACTAAAACTCAGATTCGTCAATTAATAATTGACTCACGCAAGCGATGCTCGACGCCCGACAACTTGATGCCTTGGCCGCCGTGATTGAACACGGCAGCTTTGGCGATGCCGCCAAAGCCCTGAGCCTGACGCTGGCCGCCGTTTCCCTGCGCATCAAGTCGCTGGAAGGCGAGTTGGGCCAGCGCCTGCTGGTACGAGGCAAGCAGGTGCGCGCCACGCCGGCCGGCCAGGCCTTGCTGGGCCATGTGCGGCAGTTGCGCCTGATGGAATCCGATTTGCTGGCGGGCCTGCAGGGCGACGGCAAGAGCGGGCGCCTGCAAAGCCTCAGCGTGGCGGTGAATGCCGACTCCCTGAGCAGCTGGTTTTTACCGGGCGTTGCGCCGGTGCTGCAGGCCCACGGCTTGCTGCTGGACGTGGTGGTGGACGACCAGGACCACACCCACGACGCGCTCAAAAGCGGCGACGTCACCGGCTGCGTGACCACCCTGGCCCAGGCCATGCGCGGCTGCGTGGCCGAGCCGCTGGGCGTGATGCGCTACCGCTGCATGGCCTCGCCGGCGCTGCTTGAGAAATGGAACGAGCCTGCGGCGGTCGGCAAGGCGGCGGGCCCGAGTCGCCTTGCCCATCGCCTGCTGGCCAGCCCGGCCGTGATCTTCAACCGCAAGGATGCGCTGCAGGACACCTTCCTGGCCCAGCATTTCAAGTTGAAGGATGCGCTCTACCCTCGCCACTTCGTGCCGGCGGTCGATGCCTTCGAATTCGCGCTGGAGCTCGGAATGGGCTGGGGCATGGTGCCCGATATCCTGCTGGCGGCGCGCGCGCACCGCCCGCCCCTGCAGGAGGTGTTACCGGGTTGCGCGGTTGACGTGCGGCTTTATTGGCAGCACTGGACGCGCGAACCATTGGCGGCGCAGCGGCTCACCCAGGCCGTCAAACAGGCGGCCAGGGAGCGCTTGCTGCAGGACTAGGGCGGCGATGCCGCCCCTGGCCGCTTACTTCTTGGCCGAAGCTGCCGCAGCCGGCTTGGCGGCAGCGGGCGCAGCGGCGGCGGGGGCCGAGGCCTTCTTCTCGTCGGCCATGCATTTCTTGATATGCGAGTTTTTGGCGGCGCCGGCAAGCTTCTTGTCGGCGGCGGATTTCTCGCAGGCGGGGCTGGGCGCGGCGGCGGCCTCGCGGATGCACTTCTTCTCGAAGCTGGCCTTGGCGGCGCCCGCCAGTTTTTTCTCGGCGGACTTGGCCGCGCAGTCGGCTTCGGCGCCCGCCGCATGGGCTGTGGCCGACATGCCCATGGACATGGCAAAGGTCATAGCGACCAGGGTCAATAGTTTTTTCATAGTTGCATCCCAGATGTAAACGCGGGGACCCGAAATCGAATTCCCCGTGGAATTCAAACACAGAAGGCCGGGCTTGGCTACGTCGAATTCGACGACCGGGCATTCGCGCCCCCCGGACGGTGCATGGCTTAACCGTAAAATCAGCCTATGCTCTCGATTAAAAAAGACCTGCTCGCGGCCCTGGCTGCGGGCCTGGAAGAACTTTCCCCCGGCGCGGGCGACAAAGCCGCGTTTGAATCACCCAAGGTCGCAGCACACGGCGACTTCGCCTGCACGGCCGCCATGCAGCTGGCCAAACCGCTCAAGCTCAACCCGCGCCAGCTGGCCGAAAACCTGCGCGCCATCTTGCTCAAGGCCCCGGCCTTCGAGCGCTGGGTCGAAGCCATCGAGATCGCCGGCCCCGGCTTCATCAACATCCGCCTCAAACCCTCCGCCAAGCAGGAAACCGTGCGCGAGGTGCTGCAGGCCGGCACCGCCTACGGCACGCAAGCTGCGGGTAGCGGGCCGCGCATGATCGTCGAATTCGTTTCCGCCAACCCGACCGGGCCGCTGCATGTGGGCCACGGCCGGCAAGCCGCGCTGGGAGACGCGATCTGCAACCTCTTTGCCACCCAGGGCGCGCAGGTGTGGCGCGAGTTTTATTACAACGACGCGGGCGTGCAGATCCAGACCCTGGCCGCCAGCACACAGGCGCGCGCCAAGGGCATCAAGCCCGGCGATGCCGCCTGGCCGGAATCGGCCTACAACGGCGACTACATCGCCGACATTGCGGCCGACTTCCTGGCAAAAAAGACGGTCAGTGCGGACGACCGCGAGTTCACCGCTTCGGGCGACGTGGAAGACATGGACTCGATACGCCAGTTCGCCGTGGCCTACCTGCGCCACGAGCAGGACCTGGACCTCAAAGCCTTCTCGGTGAAGTTCGACAACTATTACCTTGAGTCCAGCCTGTACAGCTCGGGCCGCGTCGACGCCACCGTGGCCAGACTGAAAGACGCGGGCAAAACCTACGAGCAGGATGGCGCGCTTTGGCTGAAGTCGACCGATTACGGCGACGACAAAGACCGCGTGATGAAAAAGAGCGACGGCAGCTACACCTACTTCGTGCCCGATGTGGCCTACCACCTGGCCAAGTGGGAGCGCGGCTTCGGCAAGGCGATCAACATCCAGGGCATGGACCACCACGGCACCATCGCCCGCGTGCGCGCCGGGCTGCAGGCCGCCGGCGAGGGCATTCCCCAGGGCTACCCCGACTACGTGCTGCACACCATGGTGCGCGTGATGCGCAATGGCGAGGAGGTCAAGATCTCCAAGCGTGCCGGCAGCTACGTCACGCTGCGCGACCTGATCGAATGGACAAGCGCCGATGCCGTGCGTTTCTTCCTGCTTAGCCGCAAGCCAGACACCGAGTACATCTTCGACATCGACCTGGCCTTGGCCAAGAACAACGAGAACCCGGTGTACTACGTGCAGTACGCACACGCACGCATCTGCTCCATCCTGACCACCTGGGCCGGACAGGGTGGAGACGAAGCCAGCCTGAAGTCCACCGACCTCTCGGCGCTGGATAGCCCGCAGGCGCAGGCGCTGATGCTGCTGATCGGCAAGTACCCCGAGATGCTGGCCAACGCGGCCGCCGGCCTGGCGCCGCACGACGTGGCGTTTTACCTGCGCGAGCTGGCCGCCTGCTACCACAGCTATTACGATGCCGAGCGCATCCTGGTCGATGACGAGGCCGTCAAGCGCGCCCGCCTGGCCCTGGTCGCGGCGACGGCGCAGGTGTTGCACAATGGCCTGGCGGTGCTGGGCGTGAGCGCCCCGCGCAAGATGTAAGAAAAGAACGCAAGAACACCGGTAACACCCGGATTTCAGGACAAGGCAATGAACGTGGGCAAGGGTATGAACACACAACGAGGCGGGACGCTGCTGGGCTTGATCATTGGCGCGCTGATAGGCCTTGGCGCCGCGCTGGCCGTGGCGGTCTACATCACCAAGGTGCCCGTGCCTTTCATGAACAAGAGCCAGGCACGCAATCCTGACAGCGATGCGGCGGAGGCCAAGAAGAACAAGGACTGGAATCCGAACGCTCCGCTGGCCGGCAAGGCCCCGCCCAAGCCGGCACCAGCCGCGCCCGCACCCGCCGCTGAAGGAAATAGCGTGGCAGTTCCTGACCCGGCGGGCCCCAAGGCGGCCGCCTCGGCGCCCGCCAAAACCGCCGCTGCCAAGCCCGCCCCCGCTACCGACCCGCTGGGCGACCTGGCCAAGGCCAAGGTCGAGGGTTTGTCGTCCGGCCCCGGCGTGGACCCTTTCAGCTACTTCATCCAGGCCGGCGCCTTCCGCACGCCCGAAGACGCCGAGCAGCAGCGGGCCAAGCTGCTGTTGCTGGGCATGCAGGCCAAGGTCAGCGAGCGCGAGCAGGCAGGCCGCACGGTGTACCGCGTGCGCCTCGGGCCTTTCGACAAAAAAGAAGACGCCGAAAAAGCCAAGGAGCGGCTGGACAACAATTCCATCGAAACGGCACTGGTCCGCGTGCAGCGCTGATGCATTGAAGCGATAAGCTGAACTTTTCACGGGGCCGGTGTACAAACCCTTGTGCCTCCCACCCTGAGGCAAGCCACCCGGAGGGGGTGGCCCCACATTTCTGTCATACCAGGAGAAGAATCTGATGCAACGCCGTGAGTTTTCGTTTTCAGCCGCCTCGGCGGCCGTCGCCACCCTGGGCAGCATAGCCCTGCCCACGCTGGCCCAAGCCCAGGCCAAGGCCCCCAAGGACGGCACCGACTACCTGACGCTGGACAAGCCGGCGCCCACTGAAGTTCCCGCGGGCCAGATCGAGGTGGTGGAGTTCTTCTGGTACAACTGCCCGCATTGCAATGCATTCGAGCCGCAGTTTGAGGCCTGGACAAAGCAAGCGCCCAAGTACGTCACGATCAGGCGTGTCCCGGTGGCTTTCCGCCCGGATTTCGAACCGCAGCAACGCCTTTATTACGTTCTCGAGGCGATGGGCAAGCTCGATGAGTTGCATAAAAAGGTATTCCACACCATTCACGTTGAAAAACTCCCAATGAACACGGGCGAAGTGATTGCCGGCTGGGCCGAAAAGCAAGGCATACCCAAGGCAAAATTTGTCGAGATGTACAACTCGTTTTCAGTCAGCACCAAGGTGCGCAAAGCGACGCAGTTGCAGGACATTTACAAGGTTGACGGTGTACCTGCGCTCGGGGTTGCGGGACGCTACTACACGTCATCAGCTCAGGCTCAATCCATGACTCGCGCACTTGAGGTCGCCGAGTATCTGATTGCTGCATCCCGCAAGCAATAAGTAACACGGCTCAAGCAAAAACCCGCTTTATTCCAGGCGGGTTTTTTTATGTCCAGATAATTCCCCCGTGCAAGCCATTCCCACAGCTTGCATGGCTACAATGGCCGAACCCCAAAGCAGCAAGATTCGTGCCTTATGAAACTCCCCCTTTACTCACTCATCCTGCCGGTCGTTTTGGCGCTGGGGACGGCGTTTCCGGCCTGGGCTGAACGAGCCGACCGGGACAAGCCCATGAACGCGGAGGCCGACGCCCTCCGGTATGACGACCTGAAGCAGACCAGCGTGTTCACCGGCAATGTGGTGATCACCAAGGGCACGACCATCGTGCGCGGCGCGCAGGTCGACGTGAGCCAGGACCCCGAGGGCTACCAGCAGGCGATAGCCATCGCGGCGCCCGGCAAGCTGGCCTTCTACCGCAAAAAACGCGATGGTGTGGATGAATACATCGAAGGCGAAGGCGAGCGCATCGAATACGACAGCCGCGCCGACCTCGTCAAATTCATCAAACGGGCCGTGGTACGCCGCTATAACGGTGCCACCCTGGTGGACGAAACCACCGGCGCCGTGATCGTGTACGACAACAACACCGACGTCTTCACCGTGGACGGAGGCGCGCAAAACAGCACCGCCGCCAACCCGAGCGGCCGCGTCCGCGCCATGCTCTCGCCGCGCGCCGCTGCCTCGGCCCCAGGCAGCACGCCCACCCCCGTGGCCCCGCCCGCCGCCCTGCGTCCTAGCACCACGCTGGGCAATGAGAAGAAATAGAGAGAGCTCGCTCAGATGAATGTGGTGACTGACACTTCGGCGGCCAAGGCCGCAACCCCCAGCCGCCTGGTGGCGCAGGGACTGCAAAAATCCTACGGCAGCCGCAAAGTCGTGCAGGACGTTTCGGTGGCCGTGCAAAAGGGCGAGGTGGTGGGCCTGCTGGGCCCCAACGGCGCCGGCAAGACGACCTCCTTCTACATGATCGTGGGCCTGGTGCGCGCCGATGCGGGCGAGATTTCCATCGACGGCCAGTCGGTCGAGCACATGCCGATTCACCTGCGCGCCCGACTGGGCCTGAGCTACCTGCCGCAGGAGGCCTCGATTTTCCGCAAGCTCACGGTGGAAGAAAACGTGCGCGCCGTGCTCGAACTTCAGCTGGACGCGAACGGCAAGCCACTGGGCCGCGCCGACATCGAGTCGCGGCTGGACGCCCTGCTGCAGGACCTGCGGGTGGACCATCTACGCAATTCGCCGGCCCCGGCGCTGTCCGGCGGCGAGCGCCGCCGCGTCGAGATCGCCCGCGCCCTGGCGACCCAGCCGCGCTTCATCCTGCTCGATGAACCCTTTGCCGGTATTGACCCCATTGCCGTGATCGAGATCCAGCGCATCATCGGCTTTCTGAAGTCGCGCGGCATCGGCGTGCTCATCACCGACCATAACGTACGCGAGACGCTGGGCATTTGCGATCACGCCTACATCATCAGCGACGGCCACGTGCTGGCCCAGGGCACACCGTCCGAGATCGTGAACAACGCCGATGTGCGCCGGGTGTACCTGGGCGAGCACTTCAAAATGTAGTGGCATGGCTCCCCCCGTTGTCGAAGAATGACTCCCCCCTCTTTGTCGCTCACTTCGTGTAGCTCCCTCCCCCCTCGAGGGGGCGGCGCCTGCGGCCTGGCAAAGCCAGTTCCGCGGCCCCTGCTCGAACTTTTTCCGCGCTTCCATCAAAGCTCCTTGACATGAAGCAGGGTCTCTCGCTCCGCGTCTCGCAGCATCTTGCGCTGACGCCCCAGTTGCAGCAGTCGATACGGCTGCTGCAACTCTCGACGCTGGAGCTGAGCCAGGAGGTCGAGCAGATGCTCGACGAAAACCCGTTTCTCGAAGTGTCGGAAGAAACCGCGGTGCGCGAGGAGTTCGGACTGGAACACGTCAACACGCCGGTCAGCCAGGACAGCCGTGAGTTTGAATCGGCTGCCGACTCCACGACCGGCGGCGGTGTGGAGGATGCAGGCATTGCAGCGACCGGCGAAGCCGAGGTCAGCGCTGAACCCAAGCTCGAAGAAAGCTGGGAAGGCGACGGCACGGTGGAGACCACGCCCGACGACAGCGAGTGGGGCAGCGATGCACCGCCGCGCAAGAACAACAACGAGGAAAGCGAGGCAGAGGCCTCCGACCTCACGGGCGGCCACGAGTCGTTGCAAAACCATTTGCACCGCCAGTCGCTGGGCCTGCGCCTGTCCGAAGAAGACCGCGCAGCCCTGCATTTCCTGATCGAGTCGCTCAACGATGACGGCTATCTTGAGGACAGCCTGGCCTCGCTCGCGGCCGGCCTGGCCGGCGGCGACCTGGAGCAGGCCGAAGAAATCGAACAGCGCTTTGCCATGGCGCTCAAGCTGCTGCATCACATGGAGCCGGCCGGCGTAGGCGCGCGCAACCTGGCCGAGTGCCTGGGCCTGCAATTGCTCGACTGCAAAGACTGCGAGGAAACTCGCGCCGCCATCGCGGTGTGCAAGCAACCCATGGAGCTGCTCGCCAAACGCGATGTGAAACGCCTGTCGCACCTGTGCGGTTTTACCGAAGCCGCGATCAAGGGCGCGATCAGCATGATCGGCAGGCTGGACCCCAAGCCCGGGCGTCGCTTCGTGAATGTGGAGCGCAACCTGATCGTGCCTGACGTCATCGTCGTGAAGTCGGGCCGGGGCTTCAAGGTCACGCTCAACGGTGACGTGATGCCGCGCCTGCGCGTGCACGACATCTACGCCAACGCCCTCAAGCAGCACAAAGGCCAGGACGGCCAGGCGCTGCAGCAGCGCCTGCAGGAGGCACGCTGGTTTATCAAGAACATCCAGCAACGCTTTGACACCATCCTGCGTGTGAGCAGCGCCATCGTCGAACGGCAAAAGAATTTCTTCACCCACGGCGAGCTCGCCATGCGCCCCCTTGTGCTGCGCGAAATCGCCGACGAACTGGGCCTGCACGAATCCACGATTTCGCGCGTGACCACCGCCAAGTACATGGGCACGCCCTTTGGCACCTTTGAGTTGAAGTATTTCTTCGGCTCCGCGCTGGGTACCGAAACCGGCGGCAACGCCTCGAGCACGGCGGTGCGCGCGCTGATCAAGCAATTCGTCTCCTCCGAAAGCGCAAAAAAGCCGCTCAGCGACAACCAGATTTCCGAAATGCTCAAGGAGCAGGGCATTGAGTGCGCGCGCCGCACCGTGGCCAAGTATCGCGAGGCCTTGCGCATCGCGCCCGCCAACCTGCGCAAATCACTCTAGTCGCCAGACCAGGTCGCGCTGCCCGTCCTTCAAGAGTCCGCCATGAACCAACTTCAACTTTTTTTGCCATGCGCCGCGGGCGTCGAAGCCCTGCTGGCCGCTGAAGTGCAGCGCGTCACCGGCATCCAGGCCAGGGCCTGGCGTGCCGGCGTGCAGCTACAAGCCTCGTGGCGCGACGCGCTGCAGCTCAACCTGCACAGCCGCCTGGCTCAGCGCGTGCTCATCGAGCTGCAGCACAACCAGTACCGCAGCGAACAAGACCTCTACAACGCCGCCGCCAACGTGGCCTGGGAAATCTGGTTCACCCCCAAACAGACTTTCAAGGTCGAGATCACCGCCCAGCACAGCCCGCTGACCAGCCTGAACTTCGCGGCGCTGAAGATCAAGGACGCGATTGCCGATCGCTTCCGCGCCAAGTTCGACGACGTGCGGCCCAGCGTCGACACGCGCTGGCCCGACGTGCGCGTCTATGTGCACCTGACGACGGACACCGTCACCATCTACATCGACACCTCGGGCGAGCCGCTGTTCAAACGCGGCTGGCGCGAAGACAAGGGCGACGCGCCGCTGAAAGAAACCCTGGCCGCCGCGATGATCGCCGCCAGCGGCTGGGACCAGCTCTGCAAGGATGGCGTACCGCTGTACGACCCCTGCTGCGGCTCCGGCACCATCGCCATCGAGGCGGCGCAGGTCGCCTGCAACATCGCGCCCGGCATCAACCGGCGCTTTGCCTTCCAGAAGTATTTGCCCTTCCAGGGCCATGTGTGGGACGGCCTGCTGGACCAGGCCGAAGCCGCCATCACCGCGCCCACGGCGCCGGTGTTCGGCAGCGACGTGTCCTTTCGCATGGTTGACTTCGCCGAGCGCAATGCCGAGCGCGCCGGTGTTGCCAACGCGGTGGAGTTTCGCGGCGGTGACGCGCTGCAGCGCATGCCACCCGCACCCTCGGGCGTGATGCTGGTGAACCCCCCGTATGGCGAGCGCATCGACGTGGCCGGTGTGGCCGGCATCACCGGCGTGCAAGGGCGCGACCAGCGCCGCCGGCAAGGCCAGCACATCCAACACGACCACCGCAACCAGCCCATTGACGAATTCGGCCAGCCGCTGCAGCAGGACGGCGGCGACACCCGAGAAGAACCCGCCTTCGAGACCTCGCGCGATCGGTCCGCCAACCCCGGCCGCGAGCAGGCACAAAATGCCTGGGGCGAGGAAGCCACCGATTTCTTTCCGCAGCTGGCCGCGCACTGGAAGAAAAATTACGCGGGCTGGACTGCCCACGTGCTGACCCCCGACCTCAAGCTGCCCGGCAAGATGCGCCTGAAGGAATCGCGCCGCGTGCCCATGTGGAACGGCCCGATCGAATGCCGGCTGTTCCGCTTCGACATGGTGGCCGGCTCGGCGCGCGGCAAGCCCGGAGACCGCATCGTTACCCCACCGATTGCGTAGTCATTAAAGATGCAAATGCAGAACTCCGTTCGGGCTGAGCCTGTCGAAGCCGCTCCCGATCTCAAGCAGCCCTATGACCCTTCGACAAGCTCAGGACAGGCCAAGCTCAGGGCGAACGGATTAGTAGTACCGGAAATGCGATGCCAGCCTGTCGTACTGGACACCAACATCGTCCTCGACGTGTTTGTGTTCAACGATGCGGCCGCGCAGCCGCTGCGGCAGGCGCTGGAAGCCGGCGAACTTGACTGGCTGGCCACGCAGCCCATGCGCGATGAACTCGAGCGCGTACTGGCCTATCCGCAGATCGCGCCGCGCCTGGCGTTTTACCAATTGAGTGCCGAAGAGGTTCTCGCGGCCTTTGACCGCCACGCCCACCTGCAGGAAGTGGCGACCAAGGCGGCCGTCACCTGCAGCGACAGCGACGACCAGAAATTCATAGACCTGGCGGTAGCCGGCCAGGCCTTGCTGCTGAGCAAGGACCGGCATGTGCTCTCCATGGCCAGGCGGCTCGGCAAGCTCGGCATCAGCGCGCGCAGCGCGATGGCAATCGACGGACTTCTAGGCAGCGGCCGAGCCTCCTCAGGCGGTCACAGCACCAGCGCCTGAGGCCAAGGCCCCATCGGGCCCGGCGGGCGCCTGCATGGCCGCGCCGTTGGCGCGAAAGCTGTGCGCGCTGGCCAGCGGCCAGTAGTAACTGAACACCGTGTTCTGTTTTTCCAGCGAGCCGAGCAGCGCGCCGGGCTCCACCTGCATGATGAGGTTGCTGAGCAGCCGCACCTCGGTGTCTGTCAAGCGCCGCACGATGTGGTGGGCGTTGACCTCGCGCGGGTGCTGCAGGCCCGCGGCCTGCACCAGCTCCTGCAGCGCGTGCAAGGTGCTGCGGTGGAAGTTGCGCACGCGCTCGGCCTTGTCGGGCACCACCAGGGCCTGCTGGCGCACCGGGTCCTGCGTGGTGACGCCCGTCGGACATTTGCCGGTGTGGCAGCTCTGCGCCTGGATGCAGCCCAGCGCCATCATGAAGCCGCGCCCGGCGTTGCACCAGTCGGCGCCCAGCGCCATGAGGCGCACCATGTCGAAGGCGCTGACGACCTTGCCGGCCGCGCCTATGGAGATGCGGCTGCGCAGGTTCACGCCGATCAGCGTGTTGTGCACCAGCAGCAGGCCTTCCTGCAGCGGCGCGCCCACATGGTCGGTGAACTCTACCGGCGCGGCGCCCGTGCCACCCTCGGCGCCGTCCACCACGATGAAGTCGGGCGTGATGCCGGTCTCCAGCATGGCCTTGACGATGGCAAACCATTCCCAGGGATGGCCTATGCAGAATTTGAAACCTGTGGGCTTGCCACCCGAGAGCTTTCGCAGCCTGGCGATGAAATGCATCATCTCCACCGGCGTGGAAAACGCGCTGTGGCTGGAGGGCGAGATGCAGTCCTTGCCTTGCGGCACGCCGCGCGCCGCAGCGATCTCGTCGGTGACCTTGGCGCCGGGCAATATGCCGCCGTGGCCGGGCTTGGCGCCCTGGCTCATCTTGAGTTCGATCAGCTTGACCTGTGGGTCGCGCGCGTTGGCGACGAAGCGTTCTTCGCTGAAGCTGCCGTCCTCGTTGCGGCAACCGAAGTAGCCCGAACCGATTTCCCAGATCAGGTCGCCGCCATGCAGCCGGTGGTGCAGCGAGATCGAGCCCTCGCCCGTGTCATGCGCAAAGCCGCCCAGCTTGGCGCCCTTGTTGAGCGCCATGATGGCATTGGCCGAGAGCGAGCCGAAGCTCAGCGCCGAGATGTTGAAGACGCTGGCATGGTAAGGCTGGGTGCAGGGCTCGACCGAAGGCGAGGGATTGTCCGGCGAGCCGCCTATCCAGACGCGGAAATCGTGCGAGGGCAGCTTGGTCGGCGACATCGAATGGTTGACCCACTCATAACCCTGCGCCCCCACGTCGAGCTGCGTGCCGAAGGGCCTGTTGTCGGGCTCGCCCTTGGAGCGCTGGTAGACCAGCGAACGCTGGGCGCGCGAGAAAGGCGTGGCCTCGCTGTCGCTTTCAATGAAGTACTGGCGCATCTCGGGCCGTATGAACTCGAACAGGAAGCGCATATGGCCTATGACCGGGTAATTGCGCAGTATCGCGTGCCGCGCCTGTCGCAGGTCGCGCACACCCACTCCAACCAGCGCAAGGCAAACCAGCAGGGGCAGCCAGCCCTCGTTGGAGATCACCAGGTTTAGCAGCGCTAGCAGCGCGCCCAGCACGCATAAAGCCATAAAGGTGTAACGAACCGGGAACCGGGCATCCAGACGCTGGAGGAACATGGTGGTGCTTCCGTGAGGGAGGGCAAAATAACCGCAATGCGGCAGATACACTTTGCATCATAAGAGCCTCGCGCGAGGCTCAGGACTGTTTTTCATGAAGCCCACCGCCAAATCCACCACCCCCTCAGCGCCCCCGTCCGAGCCGGCTTTTCTCGAAGCCGAGGACTTTGACGAGCTCGACGCCATCCTCGACGACTTGCGCACGCGCTACGACGAGACGCCGCAATGGGAGTTTTGTGAAGGTTTTATGGCCGCGGTGATCTGCTCGCGCCGGCCCATAGCCGCCGCGGAATACCTGCCCGTGCTGCTGGCCGTGCCCGCCGAAGGCGAGGCACCCGACCCCGAAGGCGGCGCCTTCGCGAGTGAGACACAACGTGAGCGCTTCCTCACGCTGTGGAACCGGCGCTGGGAGGAAGTCGCCACCGCGCTGGATTCGGAAGTCGACTCACTGGAAGACGACAACTGCTACCACCCCGAGGTGATGGACATACGCGGCGCCGTGGCCGAGATGGCGCCCGAAGAGCGCGCCGCTTTCAAAAGCGAAGACTTGCCGGCCTTTGCCCAGGTCTGGGCTTTGGGCTTTATGTTCGCCGTCGAGAGCTGGCCCGATGAATGGACCGCCCCGCGCGACAAGGATGCTGCCAAATGGCTGGACGGCGCGCTGCAGGCCGTGGTGGCCATGACCGAGGACGACACGGCCGCGCCCGAAGTCTCACCGCTGAGCGAAGATGGCGCGCCCAGCACCAGCATCGCCCGGCTCAATGCTTTTGGCGAGGCCATCTGGGCGGTGTACGACCTGCGTGAGCTGTGGAAGACGCTGGGGCCCAAGGTGGAAACCGTTCGCGCCGAAGCCACACCGGGGCGCAACGACCTTTGCCACTGCGGCAGCGGGAAAAAATACAAAAAGTGCCACGGCGCGGGTTGAGCCACCGCGCTCACACCTCCAGCGATCCCAGCAGCCGCTCCATGATCGCGTGCGCATAGCGGCTCGCCACCTCATCGACAAAGCGCGGGAAGTCCACATGCGCGCTGTCGTCCGCACGGTCCGAGATGGTGCGCACGGCCGCAAAGGGCACACCGTAGTCGTGGCAGACCTGCGCCACGGCCGCGCCCTCCATCTCGACCGCCAGTACCTCATGGCCCGCGCCCGCCAGTGCGGCATGCAGGCTGCGTGACTCACCGGCACCTGATACAAAACGGTCGCCGCTGGCAATCAGCCCGAGGTGCGCGCGCGCGCCCGCAAAGGCCGCACCGGCTCCGACAACACCACCATCAGCCAGCGCCGCCGAGGCCGCGCTGAACAGCAAGGCCGTGAGCGCCGCGTCGCCCTCGAAGCGGCTGCGGCCGTACAGCGGCACTTCGTAGCGCGGAAACAGCGGCGAGGCATCGAGGTCGTGCTGCACAAAATCGCTGGCCACCACGACGTCGCCCACATTCACGCCCGCGCCCAGGCCCCCGGCCACGCCGGTGAACACCATGCGGCGCACGCCGAAGCGCTCGATCAGCGCGGTCGCCGTGGTGGCGGCCGCCACCTTGCCGATTTTCGACAAGGCCAGCACCACGGGCCGGCCGTGCAGCTCGCCGAGCCAGAAGTCACGGCCCGCGTGCGCCACCTTCTGCGGCCGGTGCAGCAGCTCCATCAGGCCTTGCTGCTCCTGCAGCAGGGCGCTGAGGATGGCGATGGGGGGTGGGGAGCTTGAGGCGGTCTGGGAAATCGGCATAAAGGGATTGTGCCCACAAAGCACGGACGCAAAAAAGGGCGACTTGCGCCGCCCCTTAGAAAACCTTTGCAGGCTCTAAAAACTTGTTCACTTCTTGTAGCTCCGGCATAACAAGCCCTGCAAGCAGGGCAGTTGTTAGCCTTCGCTGTAAGAAGCGAGGCTTTGCCTCACTTCTTATCCCGCAGTTCGCGGCGCAGTATCTTGCCGACCGGTGTCTTGGGCAGTTCGGTGCGAAACTCCACCACCTTGGGCTGTTTGTAGCCGGTCAGGTTGGTCTTGCAATATTCGCGCACCTGGGCTTCGGTGAGTTCCGGGTTTTTCTTGACGATCACCAGCTTCACGGCTTCGCCGGACTTGTCGTCGGCCACGCCCACGCAGGCGCATTCCATCACGCCGTCAAGCTTGGCGACCACGTCCTCAATCTCGTTCGGATAGACGTTGAAGCCGCTCACCAGGATCATGTCCTTTTTGCGGTCGACGATTCTGAAGAAGCCGTTTTCATCGAGCACGCCAATGTCACCCGACTTGAAATAGCCGTCCGGCGTCATGACCTTGGCGGTTTCGTCGGGACGCTGCCAGTAGCCGGCCATGACCTGCGGGCCCTTGATGGCGATCTCGCCGGGCTGGCCTTGCGGCACTTCATTGCCGTCGTCATCGAGCAGCTTGAAGTAGGTGCCGGGAATCGGCACACCGATCGTGCCGGTGAAGGCCTTGCTGTTGGTCGGGTTGCAGCTGGCCGAAGGCGAGGTCTCGGACAGGCCGTAACCTTCGCAGATCGGGCAGCCGGTTTTCTCGAGCCAGAGCTTGGCAACCGCGCTTTGCACGGCCATGCCACCGCCCAGCGAGATCTTCAGGTGCGACCAGTCCACCGTGTTGAAGTCCGGGTGGTTGGCCAGGCCGTTGAACAGCGTGTTGACGGCCGGAAAGCTGTTGACCTTGTGTTTGGAGAGTTCCTTGAGCACCGCGGGCAGGTCGCGCGGGTTGGGGATCAGGATGTTCTTCCCGCCGGTGCGCATACCCAGCATCATGTTCACGGTGAAGGCGAAGATGTGGTACAGCGGCAGTGCGCAGACATAGGTAGGCTGGTTGCCGGCCTGCATGCTGGCCATGGCCGGGCCGTTCCAGGCTTCGGACTGCAGCACGTTGGCGATCACGTTGCGGTGCAGCAGCACCGCGCCCTTGGACACGCCGGTGGTGCCGCCGGTGTATTGCAGCACGGCCACGTCGTCGGGTTTGATGTCGGGGCGCTTGAGCGTCAGGCGCGTGCCCTGCGCCACGGCGTCATTGAAGCGCACGGCGGAGGGCAGGTTGAACGCCGGCACCATTTTCTTGACGTTGCGCACCACGTAGTTGACCAGCGCGCCCTTGAGCATGCCGAGCTGGTCGCCCATGGCGCACAGCACCACATGCTTGACCGGGGTGGCGGCGATGCACTGCTCCAGCGTGTTGGCGAAGTTCTCGATGATGACGATGGCCTTGGCGCCAGAGTCCTTGAGCTGGTGCTCAAGCTCGCGCGGTGTGTACAGCGGGTTGACGTTGACCACTACATAGCCGGCGCGCAGGATGGCGGCCACAGCCACCGGGTACTGCGGCACGTTGGGCATCATGATGGCGATGCGGTCACCCTTGGCCAGGCCCAGGCTTTGCAGGTAGGCACCGAAGGCCTGCGAAAGGCTGTCGGTCTGGCCGAAGGTGATGTCCTTGCCCATGAAACTGTAGGCAACGCGGCTTCCGTGCTTCTTGAAGCTTTCTTCCATCAGGGCCACCAGCGACGGGTACTGCGACGCGTCGATGTCGGTGGGAACGCCCGGCGGGTAGGCCTTGAGCCACGGGCGGTCAATGGTCGCTGCATTCATGTTTGTCTTCTCCATTACGTTTTGCTTACAGCCATGGATTCTCACGGCGTGCCCTCTTCGTGGCTATTGCGTTTTCCCTAGGAAACCCGGGAAATCAGAAGGGAAGTCCCTCTAAAGTGAAAGGGCCCGCGGCGCCCGGCCGCGGAAAAGCCCCGGCAATGCGCGTCTACTCGACGGCCTTGCCCATGTCCTCGATCACCTTTTTGGCATCACCGAACACCATCATGGTTTTGTCCATGTAGAAGAGTTCGTTGTCCAGGCCCGCGTAGCCGGCGGCCATGGAGCGCTTGTTGACGATGACCGTCTTGGCCTTGTAGGCCTCCAGGATGGGCATGCCGTAGATGGGGCTGCCCTTGACGTGCGCCGCGGGGTTCACCACGTCGTTGGCGCCCAGGATGATGGCCACGTCGGCCTGGCCGAACTCGGCATTGATGTCTTCCATTTCATGCACCTGGTCGTAAGGTACTTCGGCCTCGGCCAGCAGCACGTTCATGTGGCCCGGCATGCGGCCGGCCACCGGGTGGATGGCGTACTTGACGTTGACGCCCTTGTCGATGAGCTTTTGCGCCAGTTCCTTGACCGAGTGCTGCGCGCGCGCCACCGCCAGGCCGTAGCCCGGCACGATGATCACGGTTTCGGCATTGCCCAGGATGAAGGCGGCGTCGTCGGCCGAGCCCGACTTGACGGGACGCTGCTCCTTGGCGCCCGCGGCACCGGCACCGGCCTCCCCGCCGAAGCCGCCCAGGATCACGTTGAAGAAGGAGCGGTTCATCGCCTTGCACATGATGTACGAGAGGATGGCACCCGACGACCCCACCAGCGAACCGGCGATGATCAGCATGGAGTTGTTCAGCGAAAAGCCGATGCCCGCAGCCGCCCAGCCCGAATAGCTGTTGAGCATGGACACCACCACCGGCATGTCGGCGCCGCCGATCGGGATGATGATCAGCACGCCCATGACGAAAGACAGTGCCAGCATCGCGAAGAAGGCTGTCCAGTTACCGGTCAGCATGAAGGCGATGCCCAGGCCTATGGTGGCCAGGCCCAGCACCAGGTTCAACATGTGCTGGCCGCTGAAGGTGACGGGCGCACCCTGGAACAGGCGGAACTTGTATTTGCCGCTGAGCTTGCCGAAGGCAATCACCGACCCGCTGAACGTGATCGCGCCAATCGCCGCCCCCAGGAAGAGTTCCAGGCGATTGCCCGTTGGAATCGGCAGGCCCTTGGCGACGATGCCGAAGGCGTAAGGCTCGGCGACGGCGGCCACCGCGATGAACACCGCGGCCAGGCCGATCATGCTGTGCATGAAAGCGACCAGTTCGGGCATCTTGGTCATCTCGACGCGCTTGGCCATCAGGGTGCCGGCCGCGCCGCCCACCAGCAGGGCGCTCAGCACGTAGACCATGCCGATCGCCTTGCCGCCCGAGGTCTCGACAATCAGCGCACCGGTCGTCAGCACGGCAATCGTCATGCCGGCCATGCCGAAGAGGTTGCCGCGTATTGACGTGGTGGGATGGGACAGGCCCTTGAGCGCCTGGATGAAAAAGACCGATGCCACCAGGTACAGCAGCGTGACGATGTTCATGCTCATTTGGCGGCTCCTTCAGCAGGCGCGGCAACTTTCTTGTCTTTCTTTCGGAACATCTCCAGCATGCGGCGCGTGACCAGGAAGCCGCCGAAGACGTTCACCGCCGCCAGCGCCACGGCCAGCCAGCCCATGCTCTTGCCCAGCGGCGTTTCGGTCAGTGCGGCCGCGAGCATGGCGCCCACGATCACGATGGCCGAAATCGCGTTGGTCACGGCCATCAGCGGCGTGTGCAGGGCCGGCGTGACGGTCCACACCACGTGGTAGCCCACGTAGATGGCCAGTACAAAAATAATCAGGTTGATGATGGTGGGGGAAACTGCTTCCATGATCGCCTATTGCTGTTGAGAAGTTGATGAAGTAACGCGGGGAGTGGCGAAAGCCAGGGGTGGAAGGGTCATGTTGCCGCTCATCGAGTAAACGCTGCCCTTGACGGCAGCCGCCAGCTGGCGCGCCCATACAAGCTGGCCGGGCTTCACTCTTGCCGGAAGGGTTGAAGGTTCTTCGCCCTGCGAACCCAGAAAACTCGGCACCGCAAGCAGGCTGACCTCCATGCTGGTGCCACCGGAGCTGCCTACCGTGACGCCGATGAGCTGCAAGGCCGGCGGCACAGCCAAGCCCTCGGTTTCCAGAGCGCTCAACACCTCCGGCATGGCACGCTTGAGATACGGCTCCGCTTTCAAGGGAACTGAGGCCCGGACGCATTCGAGCGCATTGGGGTTTTCCGTCAGGTTCACGGCATGGACGTTCTGGTTACTCGTGCAGGTATTGACCCAGTTAACACGCAACCCCCCGCCCTTCGAGGAGTTCACGTAAAGGATGGCCATCACGCGGCCGCCCGAGATAAAAGCAAACGAGCGAATTTCGGTCGGCAGCACACCACCCGTGCCATTGCCATCCACTTTGTCTTGCCCCTCACTGGTCGTCAGCGCTTTCCATGTTCCTTGCGGAAGCTCAATAGAGGCCCTGCCCACCTTCACGGTTTCGGCATACGCGGGCGAAACAGCCATTGCGGCTGTGAACATCGCCAGCGAAAGCAGCCTGACGGTCATTTCTTCCTCACCTCGCCACCCTGCGTCATCAGGCAGGCCGCGACGATGTCGTCTTCCATGTCGATCTTGAGCTCACCCTCTTTGGTGATGATGAGCTTGAGGAAGTCCAGCAGGTTGCGCGCGTACAGCGCGCTGGCGTCGGCCGCGACCAGCGCCGGCACATTGGTTTCGCCGATCAGGGTCACGCCGTGCTTGACCACGGTCTTGCCGGCTTCGGTGAGCGGGCAGTTGCCGCCCTGCGGCGCGGCCAGATCGACGATGACGCTGCCGGGTTTCATGGCCTTGACCATATCTTCGGTGACCAGTACCGGAGCCGCTCGGCCCGGGATCAGCGCCGTGGTGATGACCACGTCGGCCTGCGCCACGCGTTTGGCGACCTCGGCCTTTTGCCGCTCCAGCCAGCTGGGCGGCATGGGCTTGGCATAGCCGCCCACGCCGACGGCGGCTTCGCGCTCTTCGTCGGTTTCATAGGGCACATCGATGAATTTGCCGCCCAGCGATTCAACCTGTTCCTTCACGCTGGGCCGCACGTCGCTGGCCTCGATGACCGCGCCCAGGCGCTTAGCGGTGGCAATGGCCTGCAGGCCGGCGACGCCGACGCCCAGGATCACCACGCGCGCGGCCTTGACCGTGCCGGCCGCCGTCATCAGCATGGGGAAAAAGCGCTGGTAGCGATCGGCGGCCATCATCACGGCCTTGTAGCCCGCGATATTGGCCTGCGAGGACAGCACGTCCATGCTTTGCGCGCGGCTGGTGCGCGGCGCGGCTTCGAGGGCAAAAGAGGTCAGCTTGCCGGCGGCCAGGCGCTGCAGGCCGGCGGCGTCAAAAGGATTGAGCATACCAACCAGCACGCCGCCGGCTTTGACCAGTCCCATTTCGCTGTCCAGCGGGCAACGCACCTTGAGCACGATGTCGGCGCCATAGGCGCCCGCCGCGTCGGTAATTTCAGCGCCGACGGCCGTATAGGCCTCGTCAGGAACGCTGGCGGCGACGCCGGCGCCCGACTGCACACGAATGGTGTGCCCCTGGGCTTTAAGCTTTTTGGCCGTTTCGGGCGTGATGGCGACGCGTGTTTCTCCGGCCGTGATTTCGGCGGGTACCCCAATCAGCATGGGTCTCTCCTCAGTACGTTGGTATGGGCTTGGTGGACATCAGCCCGCTAGCGGGCTTGTGCGCGATGTGTGGTCTGCGGGTGCGTTTTTATACCTGTCATGAAGCTTACATGAGTTTTTTGCGATTTTTTGTCAAGGCAGTCTATAGTTTTTGCGTGTCGCAGGGCTCCACATAAAAATAGCCCCCTCAGCGCCATTCAGCTGAGGGGGCTGTCGTGCCGGGTACGCGTCGCGTTATTTGGCCGTGGGCATCACGAACTCGGCGCCCTTGCCTATGCTTTCAGGCCAGCGCTGCATGATGGATTTCTGCTTGGTGTAGAAACGCACGCCCTCTTCGCCATAGGCGTGCATGTCGCCGAAAAGGCTTTTTTTCCAGCCGCCGAAGCCGTGCCAGGCCATGGGCACCGGGATGGGCACATTGATACCGACCATGCCCACTTCAATGCGGCGGCTGAATTCGCGCGCCACATGGCCGTCGCGGGTGAAGCAGCTCACGCCGTTGCCGAACTCATGGGCGTTGATGAGGTTCACCGCCTCGGCGAAATCCTTCACACGCACACAACCGAGCACAGGGCCGAAAATCTCTTCCTTGTAGATGCGCATTCCGGGCGTGACGTGATCGAACAGCGTGCCGCCCATCCAGAAGCCCTTGTCGCAACCGGCGCCGGCCTGTGCGCCCTTGAAGCCGCGGCCGTCGACCAGCAGTTTCGCGCCCTCTTTCACGCCGGTGTCTATGTAGCCGGTGATGCGCTGGTGCGCGGCCGCGGTGACGATGGGCCCCATCTCGGCGTCAAGCTCCACACCGTTCTTGATGACCAGGGCCTTGGCGCGCGCCTCGAGCATGGGCACCAGCTTGTCGGCCACATTGCCGACCAGCACCGCCACCGAGATCGCCATGCAGCGCTCGCCGGCCGAGCCGTAACCCGCACCTATCAGCGCGTCCACCGCCTGCTCGAGATCGGCGTCGGGCATGACCACCATGTGGTTCTTCGCGCCGCCCAGGGCCTGCACACGCTTGCCATGTCGCGCGCCGGTTTCATAGATGTAGTTGGCAATCGGTGTGGAGCCGACAAAGGACACGGCTTTCACATCCGGGTGCACCAGCAGCGCATCAACCGCCTCCTTGTCGCCCTGCACCACGTTGAAGACGCCGTCGGGCAGGCCTGCCTGCTTGAGCAAATCGGCCATGAAGAGGCTGGGACTGGGATCTATGGGACTGGGCTTGAGCACAAAACAGTTGCCAGCGGCAATCGCCACCGGGAACATCCACATCGGCACCATCACCGGGAAGTTGAACGGCGTGATGCCGGCCACCACGCCCAGGGGCTGGCGCAGCGTCCAGTTGTCGATGCCGGTGGAGACCTGGTCGGTGAAGTCGCCCTTGAGCAGTTGCGGGATGCCGCAGGCGAATTCCACGATGTCGATGCCGCGCGAGACCTCGCCCTGCGCGTCGGTGAAAACCTTGCCGTGCTCCGCGGTGATCATGTGGGCCAGCTTGTCCTTGTTCTGGTTGAGCAGCTCCAGGAACTTGAACAGCACGCGCGCGCGGCGCAGCGGCGGCGTATCGGCCCAGGCAGGGAAAGCTGCCTGCGCGCTGGCGACGGCGGCATCGACCTCGGCCGTGCTGGCCAGGGCGACGTGGCCCGACACCGCCCCAGTCGCGGGATTGAAGACTTCCTGGCTGCGCCCCGACGTGGGGGCGGCCACGCGGCCGTTGAAGTAGTGGCCTATGGTGACCAGGGAGGCGGTGGCGGGTGATAAAGACATGGGAAATCCTCTGAAAATGCGTAGCTGCCGATGAAGCCCCCGCAGGGGGCGGCTTGGTGGCAGTCTAGGCCTGCCACGCCGGATTGATAACTCCCCTTTTTGTGATTACATTGTTCATATTCTTGAACAATAGAGGGTCCGGGCGACCGACGCCTCCATACCATGTCCTCCGACCAGCTCTCCCCGCTTGTGGCCGACCTGCACCTGCTGACGGTGCTGGCCGCTACCCGCAGCTTCACCGAGACGGCGCGCCGCCTGGGCGTCTCCAAGGCCTCGGCCAGCATGCGCATCAGCGAGCTGGAGCGCGCCGCCGGTGTGATGCTGGTGCGGCGCACCACCCGGTCGGTGGGCCTGACCGAAGCCGGCCAGCAGCTGGTCAATGGCATGCAGCCGGCCTTTGCCCGCATCAGCGAGAGCTATTCGGCCGTGAAAGACCTGGCGGGCACCCCGCGCGGGCTGATACGCGTAACGGCGCCCGTCGCGCTGGGGCGCCAGCACCTGGCGCCCTGCGTGGCGGCCTTCCTCAAGCACTATCCCGAAATCCACATCGAGCTTGAGCTGACCGACCGCTTTGTGAACCTGGCCAACGAAGGCTTCGACCTGGCGATACGCCACACCAACACACCACCCGAAACCCACGTAGCCTGGGTGTTGTGCGAAACCCGCTCCATACTGCTGGCCAGCCCAGACTACCTGGCGCGGCGCGGCATGCCCACCCAGCCTGCTGAACTCACCGAGCACGACTGCCTGCTCTACCTGGGCAGCCACAACACGGCAAGCTGGACCTTTGTGCGCAAAGGCAAGCGCAAGTCGCGCGAGCAGGTGGGCGTCAATATCACCGGCACGCTCAAGGCCAACAACAGCGAGGTGCTGCGCGAGGCGCTGGTGGCCGGCCTGGGCATTGGGCTGCTGCCGGACTTCAGCGTGCCTTCGGGCGGTGGCCCGCAACCGCCCCTGGTCCAAGTACTGCCCGACTGGCAGGTGCAGGGCTTCTTCGGCGAGCGCATCTATGCCCTCAGGCCCTGGTCGACCCAAGTGCCCAAGGCCGTGCAATGTTTTGTCGAGCACCTGCGCGAGAGTTTTGCCCGCGGCTTCGGCGCCGCGCAGCCGGCCCCGGCACCGTGACAACCCGGACGGGGAAAAACACCCGGAAGAACCGTCACGCGCGCCACGGATAATCACCGCCATGAACAATCGATGGAAGCCCAGCGTCACGGTCGCTGCGGTCATAGAAAAAATAATCGACGGCGTTCCCCGGTTCTTGCTGGTGGAAGAGGAAACCCGCGACGGCCTGAAGCTCAACAACCCCGCCGGCCACCTCGACCCGGGCGAAAGCCCGGTGCAGGCCTGCGCCCGTGAAACACTGGAAGAAGCCGCCTGGCACTTCAAGCCCACGGCCATTGTCGGGGTCTACCTGTCGCGCTTTGAGCGGGCCGTGCCCGGGCAGGACGAACCGCTGGACATTACCTATTTGCGCTTCGCGTTTTGCGGCGAGCTCGGCGAACACGTTCCCGATCAGCCGCTCGACGAGGGCATTGTGCGCACCGTCTGGCTGACTGCCGACGAGATCCGGGCCAGCGTCCCCATGCACCGCAGTCCCCTGCTGTTGACCTGCCTGGAGGACTACCTGGCCGGCAAGCGATACCCGCTGGACCTGGTGACCACGGACGCCAGCGTGCATGCGCCGCCAGGCCAGCGCGGGGCTCAGTAAAGAATCCGTTGCGCCACCGGTGGCGGCGTCCATTGGTACAGCCAGGTTTCCGTCAATGGCTGGCCGTCGACCTGCAAATGCATGCGCAGGTTGATGGGTGCCGTGCTGTCGCCGTCGGGGCGCAGGTCGAACATGGCGCGCCACCCCTTGATGGCCTCGAGCGGCCTGGCTGACGTCAATTCAATCGTGCCGCGCGAGGCGGTGATCACGGCCTTGACCTGGGCCCCGGCGTTCAGCAAGGCAAAGTCGCCGCCCGCAAAATCGACCGCAAAACGCCGTGAGTAGGCGGTGCGCTTTTGCCCCACCACGCCGCCCAGGCCGGTGCGTGTGGCCACGCAGCGCGCCAGCGGCCCTTGCGCGGCGGGCGGCTGGCCACCCCAGTGCAGCCGGTAGGAAAACAGCAATTCCTGCCCGGCCTGCGGCTTGTCCCTGGGGTTCCAGAAGGCCACGATGTTGTCAAAGGTTTCGTCCACGGTAGGAATCTCCACCAGCTGCACCGCGCCCGCGCCCCAGCCCGCTTTGGGTTCGACCCACAGGCTGGGGCGTTTTTCGTAGAACACGCCGTCGTCCTGGTAGTGGTCAAAGTTCCGGTCGCGCTGCATCAGGCCGAAGCCGCGCGGGTTGTCATCCTGGAAGGCGTTGAACTGCAGTTGCGCCGGGTTGGTCAAGGGGCGCCACAGCCATTCGCCCGTGCCGCTGTGCATGGCCAGGCCGTCGGTGTCATGGATTTCGCCGCGCCAGTCCCAGCTCATGCGTTTGTCGTTTTCGCCGGTCTGGAACATGCTGGTGCACGGCGCGATGCCAAGGCGGTCTATGGTTTTGCGCGGGTACAGCGCCACGTCCAGGTCCATGATCTGCGTGTCGCCGGGCGTGATCACAAAACGGTAGGCACCGCTGACGCTCGGCGAATCCAGCAGGGCGTACACGGTCAGCGAGTTTGCTTTCGGATCCGGTTTTTCGAGCCAGTAGCCGACGAAGTCCGGAAACTCTTCGGGGAAAGTTTGCGCCGTGTCGATGGCCAGGCCACGCGCCGATTGGCCGTACTGCCATTCGCCTCCCACCGCGCGAAAGTAGCTGGCGCCGAGGAAGGCCGCCACGTCACGCACAGGGTCGGTATGAAAATTCAGGCGAAAGCCTGCAAAACCGAGATCGGCGGGCAGCTTGTCGCCCTGCACACCGCTTTTGCCGTAATCAAACATGGCCGGGTCATAGGCCAGTTCCTGCGCCTGGCCGTTGCTCACCTCGTGCATGCGTACCGGCGTCTTGAAATACAGGCCGAGGTGGAAAAACTTGGCCACGAAGCGCAACTTGTCGTCACCCCACAAGGCATGGTCGTCCCGAAAGCGGATGGCCTGGTGCTGGTCCCAGTTCAGGTTCGAAATGCCTGCGGGCAAGGCGATGGCCCGGGTCCGGTAGGGTTTGGCCGCCAGGTCGCGCGCCTGTCCCTTGAGCGCCGCATAGTCGAAGGCTTGGGGTTTGCCCACGGGTTTAAGGCCCGCGGCCTGGGCCAGGGAGGAGAGCCATGGCAGCCCTGTTGCCATGCCGGCTGCCGCGGCAGCCCGGCCGGTGCGAGAAAGAAATTGGCGTCGTTGCAAAGTGGCGGGTCCTGCAAAATTCAGAACGTTTCATTTTGCTGGAGACCGTGCTGAAAACAGCCGGGATGGCACAGCGCGGCCATCGACAATAGTCCGAACGGCTCTGCAAATCTGGCGGTTTTGACCCTTGAACATCCCGTCCAAGCCCTTCGGCCGCATGGCCAGCAGGGCCGGAAGGCCCGAAGCGGGCGTAAAAACGTTCATCTTTTTACAATCAGGCCATGGGCAACATGCAAACCAACACACACGGCCACGAGGGCAAACGGCAACGGATCGTCGTCGGCCTGAGCGGTGGGGTGGATTCCGCGGTGACAGCACACCTGCTGAAACAGCAGGGCCATGAGGTCATCGGTATCTTCATGAAGAACTGGGAAGATGACGACGACAGCGAATACTGCTCGTCCAACATCGACTTCGTCGACGCCGCCGCCGTGGCCGACGTCATCGGCATCGAGATAGAACACGTCAACTTCGCGGCCGACTACAAAGACCGCGTGTTCGCCGAATTCCTGCGCGAATACCAGGCCGGCCGCACGCCCAATCCCGACATCCTGTGCAATGCCGAGATCAAGTTCAAGGCCTTCCTGGACCATGCCATGCGCCTGGGCGCCGAGAAAATCGCGACCGGTCACTATGCGCGGGTGCGCAAGAACGAAGCCACAGGACTGCATGAACTGCTCAAGGGCCTGGACCCTGCCAAGGACCAGAGTTATTTCCTGCACCGCCTGAACCAGGCGCAGCTGTCAAAGACGCTGTTTCCGGTGGGCGAATTGCACAAGACCGAAGTGCGCCGCATCGCCGACGAAATCGGCCTGCCCAACGCGAAGAAAAAAGACTCCACCGGCATCTGCTTTATCGGCGAGCGCCCCTTCCGCGATTTCCTCAACCGCTATATCGCCAAGGCGCCCGGCCCCATCAAAAACGACAAGGGCCGCGTGCTCGGCGAACACGTGGGCCTGTCCTTCTACACGCTGGGCCAGCGCCAGGGCCTGGGTATAGGCGGCGTGAAGGCCAAAGGCGCCGACCTCAAGGCCGCGCAGGCGCGCGGGCTGCGCGGTGTGGGCGAGCACGAGCCCTGGTTTGTGGCACGCAAAGACCTGGAAACCAACACGCTGTGGGTGGTGCAAGGCCATGACCATCCCTGGCTGCAATCGACGGTGCTGACGGCGCAGGATTGCAGCTGGGTGGCCGGCAGTGCACCCGCGCCCGGCGCCATGGCCGCCAAGACGCGCTACCGGCAGGCCGACGCCGCCTGCGAGCTGCGCAAAGCTTCAAGCGATGGTTGCGAACTGGCGTTTGCCGATGCGCAATGGGCCGTGACGCCGGGGCAGTCGGCCGTGCTCTACCAGGGCGATGTCTGCCTGGGCGGCGGCGTGATCACCGCCAGCAATGTGCAGAACATGCCTGCCCCCTCAGCCGCAGCGCCCCAGGGAGGCGCGGCGCGTCACAGCGCTGTTTCGACGTAGGTGTAGATGTAGTTCGAGCCGCCGTTGACATTGCCCAGCAGGCGCGACGAGCCAAAAATGCCCGAGCGGTGCGACACGCCAAAGCCGATATAGGTTTCTTTGAGCGGCCGGTAGCCGATCAGGTCGCCCAGGCTCACGTCCAGGGTTGGGTCCAGGAAATTGAGCACACGTGAGGCCTGTTTGCCATTGGCCGCCAGGCTGGAGGACTCGATGTAGGGGGCGCGCTGCGCCCACGACACCCCCACGCCCAGGCCTAGCCGGGTCTTCACGCGGTCGCTCCACGGGAAGCCCGAATACACCGCCTTCATGAACAAATCGAGCTGCACGCCGTTGGGCTGCAGGCCGCGGTCGTTGTGGTGCGTCAGGCCCACGTAGCCGATGAAGTCCAGCGGCCAGCCGTTCACGTTGTTGATAAAAGGCTTGCCGACCTGGATGCCGGTGATGCTGGTCGGGTTGACCTTGGCCGTCGACAGGCACTGCGCGGTGATGATCTTGGCCAGGTGGCAGCCGTCCTCGGTGGACTTCCCGTACAGCGCCTTGAAATAGGTGGGCGTGTCGTTCTCGGCCCATTCACGTTTGTGGCCGCCGAAATCGTAGGCCGCGCCCACATACACAGCGGGCAGCACGCTTTTTTGCACGATAGGGCTGTCCTTGACCTTGTTGCCCAGGAAGGTCGCCGACACGCCGGCCAGCAGGCGCCAGCGCTCCGTGAGGTCGTAAGAGCCGTAGAGCCCCAGGGAAGTCTGCACGCCCGCGCCCGGCGCGTAGGCGGGGCGGCTGGCCGTGGCCTCGCCGGGCTCTACACCGTAGTAATAGTTGTTGAGCTTGGCATCGCGAAACGCCACCGTCAGGCTGGGGCGCAGCATCCAGGGGCCGGAGCGCCAGTCATAGGTATAACCGAGGCGGAACTCATTGCCCTTGTAGGTGTTGCCGATGTCGTGCACCAGCTCGGCCTGCAGGGTGCCCCAGGGCTGGCGCCAGCGGTAGGCCAGGCCCAGGTCGATGGCGGAGTCGCGCGCCGACATGCCGGCCAGGCTGGCCGGCAGGCGCTCAGTCGGAAAGCCTTCCAGGCGCTGCTCCACAAAAAGGTCCAGCCGCCGCTCGTCGCTGTTGAGCAGCTTCACGCCACCGCGGTTGGCATGCAGGAACAGCCGCTCGCCTTCGTAAAGGTAGAGCGGCAGCAGGTCGTAGCGGGTGCCCGCGTCTTTGTAGGGCGAGCGCTCGATGCGCGTCACGACGCCGAGCCCGGCGGCGCCCGTCGCCGGGAGAATGTCGGTGAGGGGCTCGGTGTTGCCGCCGGCCAAGGCCGGCAGGGCCGCGCACAGCCCGCCGCCCAGCAACAGGACAAGGCTGCGCAGCGTGTAGCGGGGCAAAAGGGATGAAGAAAACCAGTGGCGGGGAGGGAAGCGATTCATCATTGTTTTTGGAGGTGTTGGAGGCTGGCCGCACTGCGGGGGCTACGGAGGCTATGGGGCGCGGCAAACACCTCGATGCTATCCACGAACAGCGCATACGCCCCGGTCGATTTGTAAGAAAAAAGGCACAGATCGGATAGGCGAATATCTCCATGGGGGGTTTCTTCCTCACACGCCCGCTCACACGTACACTGCCTATCGTCAGGTCTCCATTCACTCAACGGAGAACTGTTATGCCCAAATTCGTGATCGAACGTGCCATCCCCGGACTCGGTGCCCTCAAGCCCGCCGAGCTGCACTCCATCTCCCAGAAATCGTGCGGCGTGCTGCGCGAACTCGGCCCCGAGGTCCAGTGGGTCAAGAGCTACTTGACGGGAGGCAAGATGTATTGCATCTACAACGCGGCCAGTGAAGAGCTTGTTCGGGAACATGCGCGTCGGGGCGGCTTCCCCGCGGACTCGGTCGCACGGGTCACCGGCGTCATAGACCCCACCACCGCTGAAGCCTGAGGGGCCGCCTGTGAATCCGCAAGCCCCCGACGACACACCGCCTTTGGGGCTTGCCATCCACCTGCTCGGTCCGCCGCGGGTGGAGCGCGGTGGCAAGCCTCTGCCGGCGCCGCGCGGGCACAAGGTCTGGGGCCTGCTCGCCTACCTGGTGCGCAGCGAAGCACCGGTAAGCCGCAAACACCTGGCGGGATTGTTGTTCGAAGATGCGGAAGACCCGCTGGCCGCCTTGCGCTGGAACCTCAGTGAATTGCGCCGCCTGCTGGGCAGCGAAGACTTGCGCGGCGAGCTACTGGAGCTCGCGCCGTCGCCGGCAACTTACGTCGACCTCAGTGCCGTGCTGTCGGGAAGCTGGGCGCAAGCGCTGTGCGCGCCCGGCCTGGACCGCGAGCTGCTGGAGGGCATGAGTTTTTCAGGCAGCCCGGCCTTTGAGGTCTGGCTCGCCGCGGAACGCCGCCACCTGCAGGCCGCCGCTGAAGCCGTGCTGCGCGAGGCCGCACTGGCCCGCATGGCCTCCGGCGCCATGGCGGAAGCGGCCACGCTGGCCGGCCGGCTGGTGCGCCACAACCCGCTGGACGAAAACTACCAGGCACTGCTGGTGCGCAGCCTCGCCGCTTGCGGCGACGGCGTGGGCGCGGCGCGGCAGGCGGCCGCCTGCCGTGAATTGTTTGAACGCGAACTCGGCGTGCAGCCCGGCGCTACGCTGGAAGCCGCCTTGCGCACGGTCACCGCGACACCCACCGCGCGGCCGGCCACCGGGCGCGCAGCAGCGCTGGCACAGCTGGAGGCGGGAGAGGCGGCGATTGGCGCGGGTGCGCTCGACGCCGGCCTTCAATGCCTGCGCCGCGCCATCGTCGAGGCGGATGCCACCGGCGACATGGCCCTGCGCGCCCGCGCCCGGGTGGCCCTGGGCGGCGCGCTGGTGCATGCCGCGCGCGGCCGTGACGAAGAAGGCGCAACGGCGCTCCACGAAGCACTGGAAGTGGGCCAGGACGCCTCCCCCGCGCTCGCCGCGGCGGCTTGCCGCGAGCTGGGCTACGTCGAATTCCTGCGCGGCCGTTATGAACGCACCCTGGCCTGGTTGCAGCGTGCAACGCCGCTGGCTGGTGGCGACGGCGCGGAGCAGGCGCGCATCGCTACCGTGCACGGCAGCGCGCTCAGCGACACCGCGCACTACGCGGCGGCCATCAGCCTGCTGCGCGAAGCCGAGTCCCTGGGCGCCGCGGCCGGCGACCCCAAGCAGCGCGCCTACGCGCTGTCCATGCTGGGGCGCGCACTGCTGCTGCACGGCGAGCTGGACGCCGCCGCCGAGGCGCTGGACCGCTCGGTGGCGCTGGCCCAGGCCGGCTGGACGGCTTTTGTACCCTGGCCGCAATCGCTGCGCGCAGAAGTCGACCTGCAGCGCGGCGACGTGGAGGCCGCGGCGAACCGTTTTGAGCACGCCTTCGCGCTCGGCTGCCAGATCAGCGACCCTTGCTGGGAAGGCATCGCCGGACGCGGCCTGGGGCGGGTGGCCGTGGCGCGCGGCGAACCCCGGCGTGCGGCCGAAATCCTGCTCGATGCGCTGGCGCGCTGCGTCCGCCTGCCCGACGCCTACCTGTGGGGCAAGGGCTATGCGCTCGATGCGCTGTGCGATGTCGCGGTGGCCGAGGCCATGCCCCAGGCATCGGCCTGGATTAACGAACTGCAGGACCTGGCCGCGCGCAGCGGCATGCGCGAACTCACGGTGCGCGCATGCCTGCACCGCGGCGCGCTGGGTGACAGCGCCAGCACAGCCGCGGCCGCACTGCTCGCGGGGCAGATCGACAACCCCGCGCTGCACACCCTCGCCGGGCTTTGAAGGAGGCTGATGATGAATGCACAACACCCCAAGGACACGGTGTTTCGCGGCGGGACCCAGCGCCTGTTGCCCGGCCAGGCGCTGCGCCTGCCCCGGCGCGGCGGTGAATTAACCGTGTTGCGGGGCCGGCTCTGGCTGACGCGCGGCAAGGACCCAGGCGACCACTTCCTCATGGCCGGCCAGCGTGTGCGCCTTGGGGACCATGAGAATGCGGTGATCGAGCCCGCTGAAAGCACGCGCGGCGTAAGCCTGCACTGGGAGCCCCGCTGTCCTGCCCTGATGGGCGTCTTGCTGGCCCGGCCTTTGAGCGGCGCGGCCTTTCTGGCTTTTCTCGCAGCTCGCGGCTTCGCGTCGCTGGCGCGCAGCGCCGCCGCAGCCGCGAGGCGCGCACGAGGCCAGCAGCCGGTCAGCGATGGCTATGCCGTGTTCGCGGCGCCTGGAAGTGGCAGGCCCGGCGAACCAGGCCAGCGCTGCTGAAGTCTCCGGCGCGAGAAGATCAAGACGCCTGCCGTTGTTGCTCCCTCTCGGCCAGAAGGTCGACAAAGGCCCGCACTTTCGCGGGACGAAATCGCGCGGCAGGAAACACCGCGTGGATGCCGCCCGAAGGCAACCGCCATTGAGGCAGCACCTCTATGAGGCGGCCGGCCGCGAGATCGCTTGCCGCCGTGTAATCCGGCAGCACTGAAAGCCCCGCACCCTGGCATACGGCTTCGCGCACGGCCAGTGTCGCGTCGAGAAAAATCGAGGCCTGCACAGTCACGGCCTCCCGCTCTAACTCGTTGAGCGAGAAATTCCAGCTGAGGTGCTCACGCAAGGCGGTGTTGGCAATAAAAGGCAGATGGGCGATGTCTTGCGGACGCGTGAGCCGCTCCACCAGCGCCTTCATGGCGGGTGAGGCCACCAGCAGCTGCCGGAACGAGCCGATTTTTCTGGCCTGCAGGCTGGTTTCCGCCAGCCAGCCGACGCGGATCGACAGTTCGAAGTTGCCGGACATGAGGTCCATGGTCTGGTCGCTCAGGACCGCGTCGACCTTGCACGCAGGATAGCGCAGGGTAAAGGCGGCGATGGCCGGCACCACGACGCCGACGCCATAGTCGAAAGGGGCGGTGAGCCGCAGCATGCCCGACGGCTCGGCCGAAGTTTCAGCCAGGTCGTCGAAAGCATTGCCGGCTTCACGCAGGATCAGGGCGCAGCGCTGGTAAAAGGCCTGGCCCAATTCAGTGGGCTGCACCTTGCGCGTCGTGCGGACGAGCAGCGAGGTGCGGAACTCGCGCTCCAGCCGCGCGACCTGCTGGCTGACCACCGCCTTGGTGATGCCCAGGCGGTCCGCAGCTGCGGTGAATGAACCGGTTTCCACCACCGCCACAAAGTAGGCCAGGCGCCTCAGGTTCCCCAGGCCTCCCAGGTTGCCGTCGTCTTTATTGTTTGCTTTAAACATACATTGTGTTTATCAGAGATGTCTTTAACAGTCAATGCAGAGTGCCTACCATCACTTTCATTGACTTGAGAAACCTTCAAAAAGCCTTCAAGAACGTATGAACAAGACCCTCCATTACCTGTTCGATCCGCTGTGCGGCTGGTGCTACGGCGCCACGCCGGCGCTCTCCGCGCTGCAGGGCCAACCCTCCGTCAACGTGGAATTGCTGCCGACCGGCTTGTTCTCGGGCGAGGGCGCAAGGCCCATGGACAGCGAGTTCGCCGCCTATGCCTGGTCCAACGACCAGCGCATTGAGCGCCTGACGGGGCAGCGTTTCAGCGAGCAGTACCGCCACCAGGTCCTTGGGGATCGCCAGCGGCTTTTCGACAGCGGCCCCGCGACGGTGGCGCTGACGGCCGTGTCCTTGACCGCGCCGGCCCGGGAGCTGGAAGCACTCAAAGCCATACAAAGTGCGCGCTATGTGGACGGCAAGGACGTGACCTCGCTGGAAACCCTGGCCGGCCTTTTGCGGGGGCTGGGCCTTGAAAAGGCCGCCGCCCTGCTCGAGCAGCCGCGTGAGGATCTCCTCGCGGCCAACCGGGCCCGTACCCGCCGGGCACAGGCTCTGATGCAGGAGTTCGGCGCTCGCGGCGTGCCGACCCTGGTTGCCGAATCCGGCGCGAAGCGCTGGGTTGTGAATCACTCGAATTTCTATTCCAACCCAGGTGCGCTGATCGGCGAACTGGAAGCGGCCTGAACCTGCAATCTTTTTTAGTTAACCGTTAGAAGGCAAAAACCATGACAACACGAAGAGAAGCAATCAAAACCGTAGCCGCCGCGGGTGTCGCGACGGCCATCTTAGGAGTGAAAGACGCTATGGCTGCAAATACCAATCTGACCTGGAAACATTTCCCCGCCGGCGAGCACGGATTCTTCCGCGCACCGGTCCTGATCTCGGGCGAGCGCGAGGCCGTCCTGATCGATGGGGGCTTTACGCTTCCCGACGGCAAGGCGCTGGCCGAGGCC
>Ga0209025_1000724_pt1 | contig 56016 bp, 54 predicted proteins | sample AraplaMF_Col_mLB_FD_184256 | JGI IMG/M metagenome (GOLD analysis project Ga0209025, IMG submission 184256) | Arabidopsis root microbial communities from the University of North Carolina, USA - plate scrape MF_Col_mLB (SPAdes) (version 2) | ecosystem: Host-associated > Plants > Roots > Endosphere... | reverse complement strand
TTATGTTACACTGTCAAATGCGTAGGCAAACTTTTTATTATCATTTTAAAGATAAATTTGAACTATTAAGCTGGATTTATAGAGAAGAAACGAAAGAAAACATTATCGACTTTCTCGACTATGAAACGTGGGAAAACATTTTCGATTTATTATTTGATTACTTTTATGAAAATCAAAAATTTTACCGAAATGCTTTTAAAGTCATTGAACAAAACTCGTTTAATCACTATTTATTTGAGCATACGAAAAACTTATATATGAAGATTATTGATGAACTATCCGTGAGCTGTGGATTCAGCCTTTCTGACGAGACAAAAAATACGATTGCCTCCTTTTATAGTCACGGCTTCGTTGGAACGATAAAAGATTGGATTGAAAGCAAATGCGAAGTAGATCCTTCCATTATGTCTTCTCTCATGAAAAATATGATCAACAATCAATTACTACTATTACTGGAGCAATCAGCAAAGTAATTAAAGGGGGGCAAAAGCAATGAAAAAGATTATGAATGATGTACAACATATCGTTCAAGATATGCTGCATGGCTTTTATTTTGAACATAACGACAAAGTAAATTACGACGAAACAAACAACATCATTTATGTAAAAGATATCGACAAACTGAAGCAAGACGTCGCTATTATAAGCGGTGGTGGTAGCGGACATGAACCTGCTGATATTGGTTATGTAGGAAAAGGAATGCTTACAGCGGCAGTAAATGGCAGTATTTTCACTCCGCCTACAGTAGAACAAATTGTCGCAGCTACTCACCTTATACCAAAGGATAAAAGTATTTTATTCATCATTAAAAACTTTAAAGATGATGTTGAGAATTTTCTAGCGGCGAAGCAAATTGCCAAAGAAGAAGGAAGACAAATTGACCACATCATCGTAAATGACGACGTTTCAATTGAAGATGATGCTTCTTTTAATAAAAGAAGACGCGGCGTCGCTGGCACTGTTTTCGTTCAAAAAATACTTGGTGCGGCCGCTGAGAGTGGACATTCTTTAGAAGAACTAACAACAATCGGGCAAGCTGTCATCAAAAACTTACACACATTAGGAGTTGCCCTTTCCCCTGCCAACGATCCAGTGAAAGGAAAAGCTTCATTCACATTAAACGACGATGAAGTCTTTTACGGCGTCGGCATTCACGGAGAGAAAGGATACCGTAAAGAAGCACTATCCTCTTCTGAAATATTAGCAATCGAACTAATGAACAAACTAAAAAGCATTTATCGCTGGAGAAAAGGCGACAACTTCGCTATTCTCATTAATGGACTCGGTGCCACACCATTAATGGAACAATACATTTTCGCAAATGATATTCGCCGTTTATGTGAGCTGGAGGGATTACATGTGAAGTTCGTAAAAGTCGGTACCCTTCTAACTTCTTTAGATATGAAAGGTGTTTCGCTCAGTTTGCTTAAGGTAGAGGATTTGGATTGGGTGAAGTGGTTGAATGCGGATGTTGGAGTGGGTAATTGGTAACTAAAATTATGATGAGAAAAGCCTTTAGCTATAGCCAGTTAAAGGCTTTTTTTACAAATTGAAATATCGCACGAGCGTTAAAAATAAATTCGTAATCATCTCATTGGAAGATTACAGGTCTCCAGGATAATAAATTAACATCACACCTACAAGTGAGAAAACCAAATAAAAAACAGCTTCGTATTGTATAACTAGAGAAGTGTTAGTATCAAGCTTTTTCCCCTCTCTTTTATCTATCAGTTTAAATAAAACTCTATATAATACATACCCAATAATCGCCCCGAGAGTATTCGTAAATACATCATCAATATCTGTAATTCTACTATTTAGTAATTGACTTAACTCAATTGCAAGTGAAAAAAAGAATCCCGCATATATAGTATTTTTCATTTTTCTAAACTGCGGCCAAATAGTCGGTAATAAAAAACCTAACGGCATAAACAGTACAATGTTCAAAAGGTATGCAGTACTACCTGCAGTATCAAATAAAGTCAAGTTAATTTGACTTACACGAATCCACGTTTCATTTCTACTTATATCCCATACTGTCGCGATCTGCGTCACCCCATACACTAGCGAAAGGTAAAACAGAAAAACATACACCCATAGAAAATGCCAAATAGATATAGTTCTTTTCGTTTTAAAATAAAATCCAATTTGAAATACAATACAAAAAATAACAGTAAAGAAATAAGTATACAAATAACTCATCAAAACTTCTGTATGCATGCAGAATCCCCTAACTTTACATTTTCATCTATGACTTTGTCGTTTTTAGTCTCCTTCATGATGTAACTCATTTATAGGATAGGAAAAACTTCTAAAATAAAAAGTGGGGGAAACATAAAATTTTTCTTAAATCTTCAGTTGGGTTTTATTATTACTCTTCTTAGGAATCCGCCATTGATAGCTAGGCAACAACATGCTTGAACGTAACAAGATTATCATTTTTGCACGTAATCCTCGTAGTACTTTAATCGATGAAACATATATAAAATCATGTGAATCGTTTGTTCAGTTAAAACATGAAATTAAGAAATATATGACGTACTATAATCACTCTTGCTATCAATAGAATTTAAAGAAGATGACTCCTGTTTGCATACAGAAATCATCTTTTTTAGGTTACCTAACTTTTTTTAGAATGTCCTTTACAAAGAGTACAGATCAAGAACACCTTATGCCTATTCAAAGGGATCAACTATACCTTCTTCCCTTAAAATCACCAAAACCCATTTACAAATCTGTAAAAGTAGATATAATTTCCTTATGGAACCTTTATTAATTTATAAAGCATTGTCAAATGAAACAAGATGTCAAATTTTATCATGGTTGAAAAATCCAGAAAACTATTTCGATGAAAAACCTTATCTAGAGCAAGGCCTTAACTTTCAAGTTGGAGTATGTGTAGGAGATATCCAGCTTAAAACTGGTTTAGCCCAATCGGTTATTTCTAGTTATTTATTAACTATGAAAAAGGCAGGACTACTAGACTCTGACCGAATTGGAAAATGGACTTACTATCGTCGAAATGAAAAAACAATACAAGAGTTTTCTGAATACGTCCAAAACGAATTATAAAGTGAAAGCTAATAATCAATTAGCATACCAATTGATTATTAGCCTTCACACATTCTGCTTTTTTATAAAATTGCACTACCTATAAAAGCAAGAAACATGGAAAGGAGAAATTTTTTTAACACGTCATATCTAATTATTTAGATATCTGTTATTGTATTTCAAATTACATAGTCCTAATAATATTGACATCCAATCATGCTTGCAATAATGCTTCTTTATTAATGAATTTACTTTCAAAATACTAGTACGAATGGAGAGTTTTATAAATGAAAAAAGTAAATCCTTTACTTATTCTGACACTCGCAATAGGTGTGTTCGGAATTATTACTACCGAAATGGGTATTGTCGGTGTATTACCACAAATCACTCAGAAATTCGGCATTTCAACTGCACAAGCAGGATTTTTAGTAAGTATATTCGCACTAGTTGTTGCTATTTCTGGTCCGTTTTTAATTTTGCTCGTCTCTGGGATTAATCGCAAAATAATTTTATTAACAGCAATTTTCATATTTGTTATTTCAAATTTAATCTACGCTTATACAACACAATTTGAAATCATGCTTATTTTTCGTATTTTACCGGCAGCGCTTCATCCACTCTTCTTTTCAATCGCTCTTGTAACAGCTGCTAAACTTGTCCCTCCAGAAAAGAGTGGTCAAGCAGTTACAAAAGTTTTCATGGGAATTACTGTTGGTTTCGCTTTAGGTGTACCACTAACCTCTTACCTTGCAGACCAATTTTCACTAGAAATTGCTTTCTTATTCGGAGCATTCGTTAACACTCTTGCATTCATTGGAATACTAATCTACCTTCCTTCTATGCCTGTTACAGAAAAAATGTCTTTCGGCAAACAAATTCGTATACTCGGCAAACCAGGATTATGGTTAAATATTTTAACCGTCACATTCCTTTTTGCAGCCATGTTTTCCGTATACAGCTACTTCGCTGAATACCTTGCAACAGTAACTTCCATGAATGGATCTCTCATCAGTATTATGCTATTCATATTTGGTATAGTTATGATTTTAGGTAATCATTTATTTGGTAGTCTCCTGCAAAAAAGTATAGTAAATACAGTACTATCCTTCCCTATTTTATATTCTATCGTTTACATATTAGTTTATTATTTAGGTTCCTACCTTGTTCCAATGATTTTTATAGTATTCATTTGGGGAATCGTGCATGCTGGCGGATTAATTGTTGGTCAAACATGGTTAATAAGTGAAGCAAAAGAAGCACCTGAATTTGGTAATAGCCTATTCGTTTCATTCTCAAATCTCGGAATTACTTTAGGAACAACTATTGGAGGCTGGTTCATTTCAAACTTAGGTATTCACCAGCTTATTTGGAGTGGATTTCTATTCACACTACTTTCCTTTCTATTAGTTATAATAAAACTAAAATTTTTCAATTCCAATAGTCCAGCTTCATTATCAAGCTAGTACATTACAGTTCCAAATTTGATAAAAATATTATAAATTCTTCTCTATATAACATACAGGTTATTCTTCTTATAAGATTTTCCAAACTAAAAAGTATAATGCTCAAAGCCTTTAGCCATAATTACGACTAAAGGCTTTTTTGTATATAAAGTGAAACTTTAATCAGGCTTTTACAGGCAGTTAATGCGGGTTAAAAATAAATCTCAAAGGAGCTACTTTATGGAGCATAATCAAAATGGAATACTTGCTATAATTGTTTTGGTTTTAGGATTAGTGTTTTTTGTTAGTGGAATGGTTTATCATTTATGGGGTTCTTATTAATAGCATGATTGTAATCACCCATCCCCCCTCAAGTATATCGTTCCATACTTGAGGGGGGGGATTAATATGTTAAAAGACCATTTCTACGACCGTTGGCTGTATTTGGAGTATCAGCTGTATCTTCATTTTGCTAATCATAACAGGAATGGTATTAGCTCTAAATTTTCATGTGAAAGATCAACATACTATTAGATATCGTTTATAAAGAAACTGATGATAAATCTAAAGAGATTGATAAAGTGAAACTTTAATCAGTGGGGGTTTTGTTCATCCCCACTGATTATTAGCCTTCACCAATCGGGCGTTTACGGGCAGCCCCACAAATAGCGGGATAAATTAAAAGGGGATATATCACTATTGGAAACGCAAAATAAAACGCTAGATGCTGAAGTGAAAAGATTAAAAGAAGAATTAGCAAAGAAAGAACAACCTAAAAAAGAAGAATAAAAGCGCGAAACGCAACAACCTGCTGCTCAACCGGAAAAGAAAGAAGAAGTTAAACAACAACAATCTACAGGTTCATTTGCAAATCCAGTGAAGGAAAAAGCGAAGCAATACTTCAAAGATGATTACATGACTCAAAACTTTGTTGCTAGTGAGCAAACGAAAGCGTACGATTTCTTATATGGCATTGAAATAAAATCACAAGAAGAATTGAACATGATGAAAAACGCATTAAAAGATTTTCCTAACGATTTTATGACAGCTAAGTTTGTTTATGAAGAACAGATGAAAACAAAAAATCTACAATAAACATTTTTAAAGTTCACATTACCTTTATAAGGGGATTATGAACAAAGTAGTGAAGTAAGTGATAGCACTCAGATGAGTGCTTTTACTATGTAGATCAACAAAAGAGAGGAATAAACAATATGAATAGAAAAGCTTTCATTGGATTTCTAAGTACTATCATTATTCCAATTATCAGCATCTACTATCGGCCTAATTAATTTTTCCTTATGCCCTTTAACATCAACCGTTTCAAATTTCTTTAAACTATTACATATGTTTGTACCACGCTTTGTTGATACGTTCACACTTCACAGTTGTTGAATTTTTAGACTTATCCCTTAGTGTACCCATACTATTAGAACATCCTACCATATTTAGACAGAATGTAGCCAACACACATGATATTATTAATTTCTTCAAATAGCCAATTCAAACTCTCTTTCGGTTAACGTTTTTTCATAAAATAAGTTCCATACTAATTTTACATTATATTAAAAGTTGAAAAATATTCTTATACTCATAAATTGTTACATTTAAAGGGGAGAAACAGAATTTCATAAGATATTATTATTAAAAAACTTACATATAGTTTAAATATAGCCTCTTATATAAAAAAATCCCAATAAAATATATATTTGAAACATATTTCTCAATGAATAAAATAACTTAACATGGTAAAATAATATTGGGATGAGAATCCCAATATTATTAAAATTAAGATGGTTCAAGTCGAAGAAAGGCACCTCAGGGTGTCTTTTCTTTATTTCTCAATGTAAGAACTTTAAGGATATGCTAGCAAATTCCCTTCTGTACAATGAAGGAGTAACACCTAATAGTAAGGCCCATCTATTTCCGTAGGTGGGTTTTATGTAATTTTATACTTATGCATGATGGTTCGATTCGGAAGAAGGAGCCTTTTATAATGAAATTTTATAAAAAGGCCTTAAAAAACAATAATTGCAACTATATTAATTTTACATTACATTAAGGATGGAGAATATTATTATACTAATAAAGCGCTAAATAGTAGGGGGAAAAATGGAATTTTGTGATTTGGGTATTACCATTAAAGAACTTCGAATTAAAAAAAATATATCACAATCCGAATTATGTCATGGCATATGTTCACAAAGTCAAATTAGCAAGATAGAAAAAGGTATGATTTATCCATCTAGCATATTGTTATATCAATTATCAGAAAGACTTGGTGTTGATCCAAATAATATATTTGCACTAACTCAAAACAAAAAATTAAAATACGTAAAAAATGTAAAATATGTAATGAGAGATTGTGTAAAGCAAAAACAATATAAAGAACTTTATGAAATAGTAAAAAAAGAGAAAAACGAAAACAATTTCCAATCAACAGAAGATAAACAATTTCTAATATGGTATGAAGCAATTGCTATATATCGTGTGAATAACTCAACAAAAACGGCTTTAACTCTTCTTAATAATGCATTAAAACTAACTTTAACCAATGTTGATTGTTTATCAGAAAGAGAAATAGATATTATGCAATCAACTGCTATATTGTATGCGGAAAACAAAGAATACGAAAAAAGTATTAATATGTTAAAAAAATGTTTAACTAATTTTAATAAGTTAGATTTTCCTAGAGATAAAGAAATTAAATTAAAAATTATTTTAAATTTAGCAAAATGTTTAGACTTCACCTATCAACATGAAGAAGCAATAAAACACCTTGATAAGGGCATCAAATTAGCTATTAATCTAAACACTTTATACCTATTAGGTGAACTATTCTATTTAAAAGGTCAGTATTTATTAAAGATTAAACAACATGATGAAGAAGATGTTGTTAATAACATGAAAAAAGCATTATTTATATTTGAACTAACAGAAAAAGAACATTATATACAAATGATTAAAGATGAATTGATTGAAATACAAAATAAAAAACACTCATAATTTCGTAAAAACTACTTACAAAGCCCACAGGAAAAATCTCTATAGTTTTTAAACTTAGAACGATATTATTAAAATGAAAGTAGTTCAAGTTGGACAAAGTTACCTTAGAGTGTCTTTTTTTATTTTCAAAAGGACCTGCTCAATTATTGCGTAAAAAACATAAAGTAAATTGAATCCGTTAAAATACATGAGTGACCTTTTGTTTTCCCCTCTTATTAAAAGGAGGAACTATTATGGGATTTGGTGGTAGTTGTGGCGGCTGTGGATTTTCTGGAGGCTTTGCTTTATTAGTTGTATTATTTATTTTATTAATCATCGTTGGAGCTTCTTGCTTCTGCTAAAAAACTATCGGAAAAGACACTCATATATGGGTGTCTTTTCTTTTTACGTTAAAAGGCCCCCTATTTCCGTAGGTGGCCTTTATCTTTATTACACAATATTAAAGTATACTCTCTTTTCCCCGTAAACTTTATGTAATTATACATATTAGTGAAAAAATACACTTAATGAATATTAAATATAGTAAAATATGAATTGTGGACATGTTCTATAAAGCAGATTCTTTTGACAGGCGTAACATATCAATCATTATAGGGGATGTGGCGTTACTCCGATACTGATCTCAAATCTCTTTTATTTTATGAACTAACAATCTGGTGTATATAAACGATTCTGTTTTATAGGTTGTGTTTACATTTATAACAAAGGGGTAATACGGATAGATTCGTATTAAATGAAAATGGTTCAAGTCGGAGAAAGGCACCTCAGGGTGTCTTTTCTTTATAATAAAAAAGCTCTCCATAAAGGAAAGCTTTTACGTTTATACATGTAAGTCATCCAAATTAGTGATTCACACAACTCTTTATTCCTTCACATCTTTCATGCTGTAATATCCTAAATTAATAATAATTAAGAAATACCCAACCATAATTCCAGCAGCAAATGTCCACATGAAATCATGATGTTCAATTTCATACATAATAATCGCGCCGAGTATTGCGGCTGCAAACCGATTTATCATTCCAAGCATCGGCGCTTTTTCTTTTTTCACAATGCTGTCTCCGAACTTTTCAATACGCCTTCCTAAAATCCAGGCGCAATACATACTCACTAAAAGGCCAATGCCCCCCCCTACAAACTGGGCTGAAAAAGGTGTCATAAGCCATCCTAATACCATCACCCCTAGCAAACAATACATTTGTATGTTAAATGATCTTAATGCCATACGAATCATGCAATGCTCCTTACCTTTCTCATTAGTCCCATCTTTCGAACTTCAAGCTTTCCGATATATCTTTTTTAAAATGAGGGAATTTGATTTTGCTCACCATTAAATAAGCGAGTACGCATGTGCCAAACGCCACGGAAACTGGATTATTCAAAAAGCATAAAATGAGGAGACACATTGCCGCGAATGGTATTGGCATTCCGATAAATGTCGGGAGTTTGCTTTGCTGCGTGTTAAATCTCGCAAGCCGAAGCATGCCACAAATACTGTAAGCAAGCGCACATATCATCCCGATAGACTGCAAATCTTTCAATGCGACACTATATGCAAGAATAGACGGTGCCACACCAAAGGTAACTAAATCCGCAAACGAGTCCAACTCTCCGCCAATTTCCGAAACAGCATCAAGTTTCCGAGCGACCATACCATCAAAAAAATCAAATAACATACCTGTAATAATAAAAACTGCTCCTAAATAAATATCGTGAACGAAAACAGCGTAAATAGCCAAAAGCCCACATACAAAATTTGCTATCGTAATCATATTTGGTATGTAACTCATAACATGCTTCTCCTCCTTTCTACTAATTGCTTCATCTACGTTCTTACTCATTAGAATCAAGATCCTTCTGTTTTTCTTCTAATATAACTTTATTTATTTTCGTTAACGTATCGGTCATTTGCTCTAAAGCATGTATATCGATTTTCGAAAAGTACTTCTCAATTAATACATCATCTAAATCAGACAACCGCTCTATATACTTACTACCGTTTGGACCAAGTGTAAGGAAATACTCCCGTTTATTATTAGGGTTTACTTGTTTCGAAATCATCTTCTGTTTTTCCAATTTCGATAAAACTTGGCTCACAGCACTTTTCGATATATTAAAAGTAGTCGCAATGTGATTCGCTGTCGTATTTTCATTTAAATTAATATGAAATAGCATGCTCTCTTGCTGTCCTGTAAGACCGTACTCATCTTTTAGCTCCTGAAATAGTAAAATGTAAAATTCATTATAAGCCCGGTTCATTTCATTAATTACTTCTTTATACGATCTAGTCATAGCATTCTTCCTCCATGCTGTTATTTCGTTTCGTTATATAGTTAAGTTCACTTAACTTAACTATATAATACCGTTATGTTCGTGTAAAGGGAAATATAGCTCTATCCTTTATTTACAATGAAAAAAGAAGACATCATTTAAGATGTCTCCTTTCCATACTTAAGACTCCAAACTCTCACCATTCGTCTCAATTACTTCTTTATACCAATTGAAACTGTTTTTCTTCGATCTTTTTAATGAACCTTTTCCTTCATTATCTTTATCAACGTATATATATCCATAACGTTTTTTCATTTCTCCAGTAGAAGCACTTACAAGGTCAATTGGGCCCCAGCTTGTATACCCGATAATATCTACTCCATCTTGAATTGCTTCTGACATTTCGATCATATGTTTTTGCAAGTAATCAATACGGTATTCATCATTCACTTCGTCTTCACCATTTAATTGATCGATTGCACCGAGACCATTTTCAACAACAAATAAAGGTTTTTGGTAACGATCGTAAAGTTGGTTCGCTGTAATACGGAAGCCTTTCGGATCAATCGTCCATCCCCACTCTGATTTTTCCAAATATGGATTTTCAACAGAACCGAATACATTCCCGCTCGTTATGCTTTTTAACACTTCTGGATCTGTACTTGTTGCTCGGCTTGAATAGTAGCTAAATCCAATATAATCAACTGTATGCTCTTTTAAAATCTCCTCGTCTTCTTTTTCCATTTCAATTGTTACATTGTTATCTTTAAAGAAGCGTTTTGCGTATCCAGGATATTGTCCTCTTGCTTGTACATCAATGAAGAAGAATGATTCACGGTCTTGTTCCATCGCACGAAAAACATCGTCTGGATTACATGTGTATGGATACGTTGCACCAGCAGCAAGCATACAACCGATTTTTGCGTCTGGAATCATTTCATGACACGCTTTTACAGCTAACGCACTTGCGACAAGTTGGTGATGCGCTGCTTGATACTGAATTTGTTTTTTGTTCTCACCTTCTTTAAATGCTAGCCCTGCACCCATGAAAGGTAAATGTAAAAGCATATTAATTTCGTTAAATGTCATCCAATATTTCACTTTATCTTTATATCTATTAAAAATCGTTTTTGCATACGTCTCAAAGAAAGTGACAAGTTTTCTACTTCTCCAGCTTCCATACTTTTCTACTAAATGAATAGGAACATCAAAATGAGCCATCGTAACGACTGGTTCAATGCCCTGCTTTAACAGTTCATCAAATAAATTATCATAAAACTGTAATCCTGCTTCATTCGGCTTTTCATCTTCACCATTTGGGAAAATACGTGTCCAAGCGATAGATACACGTAGCGCTTTAAATCCCATTTCTGCAAACAGCGCGATATCTTCTTTATAACGATGATAAAAATCAATCGCTTCGTGTGATGGATAAAACTCCCCTTCTGCCGGTGTAAAGGAATGAATATTCCCCTTCATAATATCCCAACGTTTTTCACCAGTTGGCAATAGATCAACTACCGTCAATCCTTTTCCATCTTCTAAATATGCTCCTTCAACTTGATTGGCTGCGATTGCTCCACCCCATAAAAATCCTTTAGGAAAAATAACTTTAGACATATAGAAAAACTCCTTTATATAAGAATTAACGAGGAAAGGCATTGTAAGTTTTAAAGAATACCTTTCTTCGTGTGAACCTGTATGAAATGTAACTACTATTTAACTCCTAACTCTAGTAAGGAATCTCCAGCTTGAATCTTTTCTACTTCAGTTTTTTTAATACTATATTTATTATAATTTGTAACAACAACTGGTGTTGTCACAACATAACCCGCCTTTTGAATTTCAGCTATATTAAACTCAATAAGTAATTGCCCTTTTTCTACTCTCGCTCCTTGTTCAATATGAGAGGAGAAAAATTCGCCATTTAATTTCACAGTATCCATTCCAATATGGATTAAAATTTCAGCACCTGAATCCGCCGTAATTCCTACTGCATGATTCGTCGGGAAAAGTGCAGAAATCGTACCTGAAACTGGTGAAAACAACTTTCCTTCTGAAGGCTCAATCGCAACCCCTTCACCTAACGCACCTGATGCAAATGCAGCATCGTCAATATTTTGAAGTGGCATAACGGCGCCATGAAATGGACTCAGAATTGCCTCATCATCGTTTGATGCAGCAATTTTATCAATTGTTTCAGCTGATTCTGTAGAATCTTTCTTTTTAGTAAAACCAAATAAATAAGTAAGAACAAAACCTACTATTAAAGAGACAACCATCGCAATAATCGCGCCCCAAAATCCAGCTGTAATCCCTTCTTTCGGACTAATGAATGTTGGAAGCGCAAATATACCAAGTCCACCTGTCATATAAGCTTGCGTACCGAATACGCCAAGTATTCCGCCGCCAATTCCTCCCGCAATACAACTCATAATAAACGGTTTTTTAAGAGGAAGTGTAACACCATAAATCGCCGGCTCTGTAACACCGAAAATACCCGAAATAAAAGCTGGAATACTAAGTGTTTTTAATTTCCGATCTTTCGTTTTCATCCAAACTCCAAGAACAGCCCCAATTTGAGCAAATGAAGTAGCGAATATAAGCGCTAATATAGGATCAATACCGTGCACTGCTAAATTGTTATAACCAATCGGGACAATTCCCCAATGAAGTCCGAAAATAACGAGCACTTGCCAGAAAGCACCAAGTACTATCCCTGCTACTAATGGACTTAAATGATAAACCCAAAGTGTAGCCTGTCCTAAAAATTGACCTGCCCACGTCGCAATCGGACCAATAACAAGAAATGTAACTGGTACAACGATTAGTAACGTTAAGAATGGTAGTACAAATGTTTTCACAACATCTGGAATGACTTTCTTTAAAGACTTTTCTACTTTCGCTCCAAAATAAGTAGCAAGAATAATTGGAATAACAGATGATGCATAGTTCATTAAAATAACTGGAATTCCTAAAAACGTAATATGAATTGGTGATTCAAACATCGTTCCTGCAAATAGCGTATATAATGGCTCACTTGCTTTTAAACCGGATAGAGCCGGATACACTAACGCTCCCCCAATTGCCATACCAATGAATGGTGATCCTCCAAATTTCTTACTTGCTGTATATCCTAAGAAGATTGGGAAGAAATAAAATAATGAATCGCCAACTGCATTTAATATTTGATACGTTCCTGACTGCGTACTTAACCAGCCTAGCGCTACAAATAGTGCATTAAATCCTTTAATCATCCCAGTTGCAGCTAGTACTCCTAAAATGGGAGTGAAAATGCTAGAAAGAATATCTATAAGACTACTCTTTTTCTTCTCACTCGCACTTTCTTCCTCTGTTTCTTGAAACCCTCCAGCAGCAATAACCGCTTTATATACGTCGGATACATGGTTACCAATTACAACTTGATATTGTCCGCCACTTTTCATAACAGTCACAACATCTTCCATACTTTTCAGTACTTCTGTATTTGCTTTCCCCTCATCTTTTAACTGAAATCGTAAGCGAGTTATACAATGTACAACGCTATTTATATTTTCTCTCCCGCCAACATGTTTCAGTATGTCCTTTGCTAATTTTTCATACTTCATAGTTATTTCTCCTCCCTACAATCATCCCATTTATCATTTTTATAAAGTGAAACTGTAATCAGTGGGGGTATTCATCCCCCACTGATTACTAGCCTTCACCAATCGGGCATTTACGGCAGCCCGACTCCCACATAACTTCTTGGCCTCAGCCGAATTTTGAGGTGGGTAAAAGAAAAAACCTAAACTAACCGTAACGACGTGATACATACGAATCACTCCATTACAAGTCAATTTAGGTTTTGCCTGCCAAACAGTAACAATCCCGTTTATTCAATTACATAATTCATTGCGTTTCGTTACACGATGAATGTGCAACGTTACGTACACTTTTTCATCTTTTGAAAGATGACTATTATGTGCTTTTTGTAAGTATGCTTCAATTTTTTCTGTACAACAATATGCCTCTTCATACTTACTTTTCACTTGCTCGTATAAAAAATCATCCTCTGCCGAATGCAATTCCTTCTGCATTAAACGCTGGGCAAAGTATCGTAAATGCGTTACGAACCGACTATAATTAAATGAATTTTCATCTAAGTTCATCTTATAGTGGTACTTTACAACATTTAAAATATCTTGGACGATTTTCGTCATCGCCACCGTTTGCTGCATTGCCGGCTCTCCTTGCTGCGCATTCACGAAATGCAAGGCAATTGACCCTGCTTCATCTTCAGAAAGTCTAAAGCCAGTCTCCTCTTCAATTATGTTCAAAGCTTGTAGACCAATTTCAAACTCTTTCTGATAAAATCTCTTAATCTCCCAAAGCAAAGTATTTTTCAGATCCATTCCTTCTTTATGCCGAGTTAAGGCGAAACTTAAGTGATCCGTTAATGTAAGATAAATATAATCACTTAAAGTCCCCAGCAAAACTGTCTTAGCAAACTGAATAATTCTCTCTGTAATCTCTAAATTTTCTACAGGAATTTCAGTTAGTAACCTAGCGAGTTTCTCTGATAATTCTCTTGTTTCTAGTACAAAGGTCTTTTCTATCTTAGATTCATCAATCGCATCGCCTACTTTTTTCTGAAACCCCAAACCTCTGCCCATAAGTACAACTTCTGTCTCATTATCCTTCATCGTACAAACAACATTGTTATTTAAGATTTTATGGATTCTCATATTGTTCCGCCTTCTTCTTCTTAAAGTCACAAAAGGTAATAAAAAAACCTAAACTGATTCCAAAAGCTACACTACACCCGTAGCCTCTAGATCAATTTAGGTTTTGCCTGCCGAACAGTAACAATCCTTTTACTTATTAACTTACTTTTATTATACACAACAAGTAAGCGTTTGCAATGATAAATTATTGAACATTTTTTTACAAGAGAAAACAAAGACTAAGCATTTCAAAAAGTATTTTTCCTTTTTCGATATACTAATAGTTTATCAGCTGTTGTTTTAATGTATTTAAAACTTTCTTTCTCTCTTCATAATCTTCTGCATCAGCTTCTTCCCAAAGCTCAAGATCAGCCCCTCGCTCAATTAATGCAATCGCATTGTTGCGAACCTCATCCTGAAGACACCCTTTCTCCAATTGTATTGCCGCAAGACCAATATATACTAAAGACATAACCTCTAAATCTTCATCTATATCAAACTCATCTAAATACTCTTCTAAAATGAGCTTAGTTGCTTCTTCTACACTATTATCTTCTTCTAAGTACTCAATAAACTGTTCTTTCACATCACAAGTTGTATCATCATCAAATAACCCAGTTCCCCAAGCGCCCATATTCCACAGCCCCTTCTTTGTACTTTTCTATTATATTTCAATCTTAAATATAATAGAAATTCATTACAAGGCTAGTTATATACATCATTATATTTTACAATTACTATAGGTAATATATATATTTTACCACATGTATCATTCTGAATAATCAAACAAAATTATCGATAAAATTCCATATAGACCCATTACTGGTTAAAATGTTATAATTAAATCACCCTACATAGTTACTCATAGTCAGACTGAGGAACTAGCGTCTTATTAAGCAATGCGCATAACTTAAATAAAAAAGACACTTTACAGTGTCTTTTTTATTTACATTCTATTCATTATTTTTTCATAGAAGTTATCTCTTTTATACACAAAATATATCAAACTTGAGCTCGACTATCTTTCAAGTTCCCTTATCGACCTATACTTATTTAGAGTTTCCCTTCAATCCAACTACCCGATTGGTCAAAATAGTATTTGTTACCACCAATTGATTGCCAACCCGTTAACATTGCACCTTCACCATTTAAGTAGTACCATTTACCACCTATTGATTGCCAGCCTGTTAACATTGCACCTTCACCGTTTAAGTAGTACCATTTACCACCTATTGATTGCCAACCTGTTAACATTGCACCTTCACCATTTAAGTAGTACCATTTACCACCTATTGATTGCCAGCCCGTTAACATTGCACCTTCACCATTTAAGTAATACCATTTACCACCTATTGATTGCCAGCCCGTTAACATTGCACCACTACTATTTAAGTAATACCATTTACCACCTATTGATTGCCAACCCGTTACCATTGCACCTTCACTATGTAAGTAATACCATGCACCACCGATTGATTGCCAACCCGTTACCATTGCACCACTACTATTTAAGTAATACCATGCACCACCGATTGATTGCCAACCCGTTACCATTGCACCACTACTATTTAAGTAATACCATGCACCACCGATTGATTGCCAACCTGTTACCATTGCACCACTACTATTTAAGTAATACCATGCACCACCAACATTTTTCCAGCCAGTAGCCATTTTGCCATCACTGTTTGTATAATACCAATTGTTATTTTTAAATACCCAACCTTCTTTTGTTGTATTAGGGTCTTTATCTTGAGCATTGTTAGTGAGCTTACTCCAGCTTGGATCGTATTTCACCCACTCACCTTTCTTGATTTCATACCAGCCATCTTTAATAGATAACACTTTGTATTTTTCACCCTTCTTAGCAATGCGGACAACTCCATAATTCACTCCTGCACCACTACGAACATTCACGCTTGTACCAGTGATTTCTAACTCAATATTTGGCTCAGCTGGGTTTGTTTCGTTACCATCTACATCTTCTTTTTCGTCTACTAACGGAGGATTCGTTCCAGTACCCCCATTCAGATATCCATTAGCGCCTTCTACAAATGAATTCCAAGTCCCCCTTGTGATAATAATATCAGGGCACTTCTTTCCACTCCATTGTTCATGGCGTCGTAAATTACTCGCGCTGATTCCTTCTTGTTTCATTAAATGCGCTACTAATTTTTTCGCGTTTTCTACCGCTTTATTATAGTCGCCATCTTGATTAACCGCTATCTCAATACCGATTGATTCTCTGTTTCCTGTACCTGTACCACCATCACCTGCATGCCAGCCATTTTCATTTGTTGGTAGATGCTGATAAATTTCTTTATCATCTACAGTAAAATGCCAAGAAGCCGTTCTAACAGTACCGCTTGTTGCTTGATTGTATAAATACTTTGCATGACTCTCAGCATTCGCACCCGGTGCCGTATTTGCTGTTTCATGAATCGTAATATACTTTGCTTTCATTGGGTTTGCAGGTCGAATATCTGTGTTACCAGCTGGTATAATCCACTCTACAAACGGAATTCCACTAATTGTTCCACTTTTCTTCGTTGCTGATGGATCTGCTGCTGAATACCCTATACGGTTAGAACTACGCATTTTGGGTTGCATAGAGCGAGAGCTTCCATCTCCTTTACCATCTACATCTTTAAACGCATTTTCAATATTTTTTAAAGCTTCCGCTTCCGTGACTTTTCCTGTCTTAGCTTCTTTAACGGTCTCTATATCACCATGAACATGTGCGTCTTTTTCTCCGTCTGCAATTGACAATTGATTCGGTTGATTAACACTCTCTTCTGCTAAAGTTGTTAATGGCACAGTTGATAATAAAGTTAGTCCTGTTGTTAAAGTAATTACGTATTTTCCTAGATTTCTTGTCATAGTTATTACGGTATATTTTACTAGATTAGTAGTAATACCTTCCTCCCCTATACATGATTTTTTCACTTCCAGATTTATGAAATAGAACATTCATTTCATGCATCTGATACCACCAAAATTAAAGAACAGATTTTTCGGAAACTTACTACAATGCATTAGTAAAATTAACTTCTCTCTTGTTTTATACATTCTATCTTCCGAATATTAAATACACTAGATTTATATTCAAACAATAGGTTCGTTAAATAGTAACCTTTGAGTGTAATCATTCCTATTCATTCTAGTTCTCCTAAATATACATAAGTGCAGTGGCGTCCCAGACTATATCATATATGATATAGGAGAAAAGTAAAAGGTCATATATTTATATTGTTGTAAACTTTTATAAATAATATTACATACACAAAACCACTCAAGTATATCATTCCGCATTTGAGTAGTTCTCATTTCTGCCCTAAAAGATATGAATCTATTTCTTAATAAAACTATCATAAAAATTTCAATGTAAAGCAATCGAACTGCATGAATAATAACTAAAAAAAGGCCCCATTACTGGAGCGCTCAAAAAATAATATAAGTAAATGAATTAAAAGAAATAACAGACAACTAAAATATATACGAATAAACATTCTTTAATCTATATATATGCAACATTACATAAAATTATTTATTATTACATGCTATACTAAAACTGGAGTCGATAATTGTTATTTTCTTCTTAGTTTTAAAGCAATATGGATATACCTTCTAATCGCATTTGGATTGTACAAGGAAAAGAAGACACCTTAATGGGTGTCTTCTTTTCTTATATTTTTATGAATTCTTTTGAGTTGATGCTCTCCAATCACGAAAAGATGTTGGGCGTCCAGAATAAGCTCTTTGCTTTGTAACAGCTGGTTTTTCTTCAATAATAGTTGATTTCTCTTCAGGAGTATTTGGTTTTTCTTCAAGAATAGTCAAAGCTGTTTGCATTTTCTCCAGCTGTTCTCTTAAAGCTTGCTGTTCAATCTTTAAATCTGTAAGTAAGCGTAAAATCATCTCAGAATTAGCCATAAAGATCCTCCTTCTCCCAATACACAGAATAAAATACAATATGTAAACGACGAAATACCGGTGACAAAAATAAGTTTGTCAACTCTTATAAAGTGAAACTTTAATCAGCCCGACTCCCACCTAACTCCTTTGCTCCAGCCAAATTTTGAGGTGGGAGTTTTACTGCACATTAATGCGGGATAAAATCCCAAGTACTTTTATTTTTCAAAAGGACCTGCTCAAGTTTATCCGTAAAAACATAAAGTGAATTAAATCCATTACGGAAGGAGGAGTTAATATGGGTTATGGCGGTAGTTGTGGTGGAGGCTGTGGTTTCGGTGGCGGATTCGCCCTACTTGTTGTACTCTTTATTTTATTAATCATCGTTGGAGCTAGCTGTTGGGGCGGCGGATTCGGCTGCTAAGGAGAGGCACTCTTGAGAGTGTCTTTTTTTTATGTTCTACATACATATTACTTCATATAGTAATTTCCCAGCACTAAAGGCTACTTTCACAATGAAGTGCACCCCCATTGTATTGTTTGTTTCATATTTATTGTTATTTTCCCTCTCAAAAATTGCACATTTTAAAATTGACATAGCATTTCATTCACCATATACTGTTAACAACAGTATACTGTCATCAACAGTAAAACAATCTATTTTAGGAGGTCTATTTATGAAACATACAGGAAGACATACAGGGGCATTCCTTTTATTATTTCTAGCCGAGGGGGATCACTATGGCGGGCAATTATTGCAAAAGTGTGAAGAAGAACTTCCGGTCAATCCAATCGATAGTGCCATCCTATACCGCACACTAAAGAAATTAGAAAACGAAGGTGCGATTGCATCTTATGTAAGTACAGCTCATCAAGATAAACCGAGAAAGATGTACAAAATTACCCCTGCTGGAAAGGAACAATTAGCAGATTTTCAAATGGATATTGAAGAAAAAATGAAGAACTTATCCTTTTTCCTAGACAAATATACAGACTTAAAGGAATCCGATCATGATTAACGGTATGATCCTTTACACTTTAGCCATTGTCCTTACGGGAATTTCTTTTATGAAAGATCGTAATAAAACGAAAGATGCTCTATTTAAGTCATGGAAAATGTTTCGCAATCTTCTACCTGCCATGCTCTCCATCATGCTTTTCGTTGGCTTATCACTTTCCGTATTAACGCCGTCCTTCATCTCTTCCATCATTGGAGAGCAGTCTGGATTGTTAGGTATTATTTATTCTGCAATCCTCGGTTCTGTGGCACTCATCCCAAGCTTTGTCGTATTCCCTCTTGGAAATACATTAGTTCAACATGGTGCAGGTCTTCCTCAAGTTGCGGCACTTATATCTACACTCATGTCAGTAGGGCTTACAACTATGCCGATGGAACAAAAGATATTTGGGCGAAGCTTCGCTTACGCACGTAATGCATCTGCTCTGCTCATGTCTCTCCTATTCTCCTATATTATTTGGGTGGTGATGGTATGAACGAACTAAAAAGATATCGCTTCTTTTTCGTTTTACTACTGGGGCTCTTTATATTAACTTTTATAAATCAATCTTTAGGCAAGGCGGCATTACAACTAACAGGGAATAGCATTTTAGATATGCTGTTTCTCCTTCCTCCTGTCCTACTATTTGTAGGATTACTTGATCAATGGGTGAAGAAAGAAACGTTAATGAAATATATGGGCGAAAAATCGGGCATATATGGTATCTTATTCTCTCTATTATTAGGCGGAATTGCAGCTGGCCCCCTCTACGTCGCCTTTCCAATCGCCGCATTACTTTTGAAAAAAGGGGCGAGCATTAAATACATCGTATTTTTCTTAGGCGTTTGGACAACTGCAAAATTACCAATTATCGTATATGAATTTTCTTCATTTGGAGCTACTTTCACACTTATTCACATTTGCTTCGGTTTAGTATTCTTCTATGTAATGGGCCTTATTTTTGAGAAGTTTTATGATCAGGGGCAACTGTTGCGGTATGATGTTACGGAGGAAATGTAAGGTTAACACCCATTGGATAACAGATGCAGAAGATCGAACTGTCATTGTAAAAAAAGAGAAACTAACATTAACAACTTGTTACCCCTTTAACTACATCGGTGATGCCCCAGATCGCTATATTATTGAAGCATCTTTAATTTATACTAGCTACAAAGAGGTGTCACCTTATAACTATGTGACACCTCTTTTTTACTTTAGAAACATTACCATAATCTTAATTCGACACAGTATAATAAATATATGATACAGAAAATTCAATATTTTATTTTATAATATTTTTAGAGGTGATTATCTTGAGTAAAAACGTGAATTTACTTCTTCAAATAGTAATTGGCATTACCATTATGATCGCACCTATTCTCATTACAGGGACTATGTATGATGTCACTAAAACGATGGGTGACTTATTAGTTGCAGAGCTTATTATAAGAACACTTTCCCTCATTATTGGACTTTTAGTTATTAGTAAAGCTTTACATCGTTATTCTCAATAGTTCTTCTTACTAAAAAACAGACAATACATACACCACATTTCCCTCGGCTGTTTGAACTATTATTACGAAAGAAATAAAAAAAGACATCTTTAATCGTAAAGATGTCTTTTTTTATAAACCTTAATTTTCGTTCTGTAAAACCCCCTTTACTTCTACTCCCTTTTTCTCTTCTTTTAAGAATAGCGATACGATAAAAGCAACAACAATAAAGATTAATCCAAGTGCAAATGCACCTTGGAACCCTGACGTTAAACCGTTTAACTTCTCCACTGGGTCCATTGGATTTGCTACGCTTTCCATATACTGAGTTGTTCCTGAAGACATTTTCGATATAAATATAGCTGTACCAATTGCGCCAGCTACTTGCTGTAACGTATTAAACAACGCTGTTCCGTGCGGATATAGATCTGGTGTTAATTGATTTAAGCCGTATGTTTGTGCTGTCATGACAAACATGAGTCCAACCATTAATACGCTATGCATGACAATAATTTGTAACATTGATGTGTCAGGCGTAATGTCTTTAAATAAGAACATTGCAATCCCTACTAACACAATGCCAGGAACGATAATAACTTTCGGACTAAATTTATCAAATAGTTTACCCGCGATTGGTCCCATTATGGCGCTAATAATACTTCCCGGAAGCATGATAATTCCTGATTTAAAAGCTGTAACGAGTAAAACTGTTTGCAAGAACATCGGTAATAAAGTCATCGTTGAAAATAACGACATCATCACAATGACAATTAATCCAACCGATAATGTAAACATCGGAACTTTAAATGCACGTAGTTCTAAAATTGGATTCTCGATTTTTAATTGTCGAACGACAAAAATGAATAATGAGATAAGCCCAACAAGTAAAGTGCCATACACTTTCGCATCAGACCATCCTAAATCACCCGATGCACTAAAGCTATACACAAGCCCACCAAATCCTAATGTCGATAAAAGGATAGATGGATAATCTACTTTTGGCCTTGTTAACTCTGAAACATTTTGAATGTACTTCATCCCAATCATAATTGAAATGATCACGATAGGAATAACGATATAGAATAACCAGCGCCAGTTCAGTGAGTCAACGATTACTCCAGATAATGTAGGACCAATTGCCGGAGCAGACATCATCACAAGTGCGATTAATCCCATTGTGGCACCACGTTTTTCAGGCGGACAAATGATTAAAATCGTATTCATTAATAACGGTGAAATTAACCCGGTCGCTACAGCTTGGACGATACGGCCTACTAATAAAACAGAAAATGTCGGTGCGAATCCCGCAATTAATGTACCGACTAAAAATGTTACCATAGCGATCAAAAACATCTGTCTCGTTGTGAGCCATTGCTGAAGTAACGCTGTAATTGGGACTAAAACCCCAACCACCAACATGTAAGCTGTAGAAAGCCATTGAATCGTTGAAGCTGTTACGTCAAATTCTTTCATTAATACCGTTAATGCATTACCAAGTAACGTTTCATTTAATAATGCAACCATTGCCCCTAGAAGTAATGCAATTAAAATGGGGGTATGTTTTATATTAGAAGTATCAACTTTGCCACATGCAGGGCTCTTAGTTGTCATATTCATTTACAAATTCTCCTCCTGTTTCTTACTTAAAAAGCTTTATATAAACACGAACACATGTAATATAATATACATATGTAGATTAAAAAGGGAGAATCAATTTTCAGCCATTGTATACTTAATCTACAAAAAAGGAGAATTGTAGATGAATGATAATGAAAAACAACTTGATTTACGTATTAGACGTACACATAAATTACTATGGGATTCCTTATTCGAATTAATGACGCAATCAAAGCAAAAATATAGTTCCATCACCATTAACCAAATTTGTGATCGTGCGATGGTACACCGAACAACCTTTTATAAACACTTTGAAGATAAAGATGCTTTATTAACATTTGGATTTAAACGATACGGCAAGATGATTGCTGAAATACCGGTTTCAGATCGATTAAGTAAACCATTTCAAGTAATGGAACAATTCCTACATCATGAAGAAATCGGTAAAATATTAGAGATACAAATGTCTGATGAACAATTTATTAACCGGACACAGTATTTAAGTCACGAAACAAGAAAACAAGAAGTAGAAGCGTTAAATCAACTGTGCAAAAACCATACGATGCCAAATGATCTAATCATTGAATTTTATTCAGGGGCAATCACCTCATTAAGCGCATGGTGGTTTAAAAATAAAAGAAAAGTTTCTGCTGCTGAAATGGACCAATATCTCCACCAACTCATTAACCGGGATATTTTTCAGTTTGAAAAGGAATAATTTCCCCATCAAAAAACGCCTATATGAAATAGGCTTTTTTTATATACATACTATCATTTACCGATCCGCTTCAAATCCGAACTTTCAATAATCGAATGAGAATATCTCTCTTTCCCAACTCGCACCATCGCTCTTCCTAATTGTTCCGAAGTTATCACGCTACTAAATCTCTTCAAGATAGGATAAAAAGGCTTCACCACTGGAATAAAACGTCGATAAATTTAAGTTACAAATATTCAGAATTAATATTAAAATAAATAATGGGGATAGGGGTATGGAATTATAAAATTTATACATAACGAGGGAATAGAAATGAAACTACAATTAAAAGCAGATTTAGGGCTACTACTAGTTACATTCTTTTGGGGTGCATCTATCTTACTTACAAAAGTTGGACTCGAAGGCATAGAAGAATACAATTTAATCGCATTACGATTTATTATTGCCTTTCTTTTATCAGGTTTAATATTTTACAAACATGTATTCAAAATCAATTTTAAAACGGTAAAATATGCATTTATACTCGCTTCTGTCTTATTTATCGTTTACATTTTCGCTACTTTCGGCACAAAGTATACGAGTGTTTCTAATGCTGGTTTCTTACTATGTCTCACAGTCATTTTCATTCCGATATTATCAGCTATATTTTTGAAACACATTCCGGAAAAGAAAGTTATAGTAGGAATCATTTTAACGATAATAGGAATCGGCTTATTAACATTAACGAGCGAATTCAAAATCGGTAACGGCGATATATTTTGCATACTGTCAGCCTTATTTTATGCCATTCACGTCATCATTACCGGAAGCGTAACGAAACATGTGAACTCCATTGCACTTGGAGTCATACAACTCGGTTTCGTCGGTCTATTTAGTCTTATATTTTCATTCATTATAGAAACGCCAAAACTTCCTAGCACAACCAACTCATGGTTAATTATCTTAGCCTTAAGCATATTTTGTACCGCAGTCGCATTCATCGTGCAAGTGATCGCCCAGCAATACACGACGCCTACACATACAGGCCTTATCTTTTCATTAGAACCTGTTTTTTCAGCAGGCTTTGCTTTCGTTTTCACAGGTGAAACACTTACCGGAAAAGGATACTTAGGAGCGACGCTTATATTAGTAAGTGTGTTGATTGCTGAGATGGATTTTAAAGGCTTGCTAAAGGTAAATTACAAGAAAAATATGGAATAGATATTTTACCAAAATAAATAACTACACGTCCACATTAAGAGGATTCGTTTGTATTATTCTCTTAATCTAAGTGTACCTCTAAGTGAATATCTGTCCCTCAGAAGAATATTCAGGTGACTGAAGCATACTGTGCTATGCCTTTTATTCAGCGACAGGAATTTTATTTCCTGTTGCTGATATTAGTTTAGAATAAAGTTTGATTAATAATAATGCCCCCCTATTTTTTAGAAAACAATTCTAATTCATCAAAAGCTGATAATTAATAATAATTTATAGTCCAATAAATCCCACTTACGTAAACAAAAAAACGTCAGATCTACAGGAGAAATTTTCAAAGATTATCATCCTTAGTTTAACAGTAACTTTTATCAACAAACGGATGCATTAGTAAATAGGATATGTGGATGAAATGCTTTATACAATTGATGGACATGGTATGTGAATATTTTCTTACTATTGGAGGGATTTCCTAATGGTTGATGATATACAACAACTTATTCAAGAACATAGACAATTTTTCCATCATGATCATACAAGAAGTCTTCAATTTCGGCTTAAACAGTTAGAAAAGCTAAAAAATTCTATTCAAAAATATGAAAGTCAAGTGCTGAGCGCATTATATCAAGATTTACACAAAAGCGAGTTTGAAGCATACGCTGCAGAAGTTGGTTTCGCATTTAACAGTATCAATTTTATAATGAAATATCTAAAACAGTGGATGAAACCTCAAAAAGTAAAAACCCCTATTCATTTTGCGCCATCCAAAAGCTACATAATAAAAGAGCCATATGGTACCGTGCTAATTATTGGTCCTTTTAATTATCCATTTCAATCATTAATTGAACCTCTCATTGGGGCAATTGCAGCAGGAAATTGTGTAGTTCTCAAGCCTTCAGAAAATGCACCAAATGTTTCAGCTGTAATGAACAAAATAATAAGTGAAACGTTTGATAAGCAATACATTCGTGTAATTGAAGGAGGCAGGGAAATAACTTCTTTATTGATTCATGCACCTTTTGACCACATCTTTTTTACTGGTAGCGTTCAAGTTGGAAAAATTGTCATGGAGGCTGCGGCGAAAAATCTTGTACCAGTAACATTAGAACTTGGTGGAAAAGGCCCCGCTATTGTCGATGAAACCGCTAACCTCGATATAGCAGCCAAGCGCATTATCTGGGGGAAATTCATAAATGCTGGCCAATCCTGTATTGCACCTGATTATGTTATTGCACACAAATCTATCAAAGTAAAACTGATTTCGAAAATGAAAGAAATCATTACAAACTTTTATGGATCAGATGTATTAAAAAGCAATGATTATGGTCGAATTGTTAATGAGAGACAATTCGATAGACTTCTTTCTATATTAGAGCAAGACAAAAATTATATAGTATTTGGTGGAAATTCATCTAGAAGCCATTTATATATTGAACCAACACTTCTTGAAGTAAAATCATGGGATGATGCAGCTATGAAAGAAGAAATTTTCGGGCCAATTTTACCAATTATGGATTACAATGATTTAGATGAAGTCATTCATACGATTAACACCCATCCCAAACCGTTAGCTTTGTATGTGTTTACTGAAAACAAAAATGTTGAAAAGCAGGTATTAGGACGAATTTCTTTTGGAGGGGGATGCGTCAACGATACAATGTCACATATGGCTAATCTCCACTTACCTTTTGGCGGAGTAGGAACTGCAGGATTTGGCTCCTATCATGGGAAACATAGTTTTGATGCTTTTACACATCGTAAAAGCATTTTAAAGAAAAGCTCAAGGATAGATTTAGGGTTTTTATTTCCACCGTATAGGAACAAAATTAATATTTTGCGAAAGATTTTTAAGTAATACGATTTGTTAAACATTCATGTTGATATTAAAGAAGAAATAATAAAGGGAATCCAGTAGAATGGACTCCCTTTACCTTGTAATAACCTAATCTATTTTTAGCGATGGTTCTCCCTGCTTTAAACAGGATAGGGATACGCGTTAACAATGTTCTAGCTTATACAAATATGCATGAAGTGCTTTATTTTATCTTTGCACCAGAACCGCTAAAGAAAATGAAAATAATCTACACATTTCCCGTCTTAAGATCTGTATTTCCTCCAATTATTAAACGAACAATCTTCCCTTTCTCTTTTCCTTTCATAATTGAAGCCGCTTCTACTCCGTTCTTCAAAACACAAGCTTCTCCCTCCCACTAATTCACCCTCTCCACAAACCGCCCAAACTCCTTCAAAAATCTCAGCTTAAAACTCCCCACAGGTCCATTCCGATGCTTCGCCACATGAATTTCCGTCATCTCTTTCTGCATCGTTTCCTTATCGTAATAATCCTCTCGATACATAAGCATAATGACATCCGCATCTTGCTCAATTTGTCCCGTCTCTCTTAAATCGGATAAAAGGGGACGCTTATCTTGACGCGACTCTACAGAACGAGATAATTGCGACAACGCCACTACACAAACATTTAAATCACGCGCTAACAACTTGAGCTTACGTGAAATTTCACTGATCTCCTGAAATCGATTGCCCTTATGCTTTGGATCTCCCGTAATAAGCTGCAAATAATCTACAATGACTAAAAGCTTCTTATCACCATGCTTCCGCTTTAACTTACGAGTTTGCATCCAAATATCTTGCACCGTAACACCTGCATGATCATAAATCTCAAGTGGTAACTCACCAATCTCCGCAAACGCCTTACTCACCTTTTCCCAGTCTTCCATCGCAAAACGGTGCTTCGGATTTTTCAGCCTACCACCTGACACTTCACCTACGCAAGAAGCCATTCTTTTTAACAATTGCTTACTACTCATCTCTAACGAAAACAATCCAACCGCCGCTCCAGACTTCGCCGCATGCAGTCCAACATTTAACGCAAACGCAGTCTTTCCCATAGAAGGGCGCGCACCAAGGACAATGAAATCACCTTCCTGCAATCCGCACGTCATTTTATTTAGCGATATATAACCAGTCTCAATACCAGTATTCTCTTTCGTATCTTGATGAAGCTCTTCATACAAACCAACTAACGCATCCTTCAAATCAAACTCACATACGCAGTCCTTTTCCTCTAACTCACAAAGTGCCGTAATCGTCTCACCAATAACTTTCTCATTCTTCTCCGCAATAAGACGCTCTCCCATCTTGTGCCCGAGAACACCTGCCTGATACATTTTCCAGGCACCTCGAACAAGCCCCTCATAATAAGAGAAGTTACTAGTCGCAGGCACACCATCCATTAATCCTATAAAATACTCCATTCCCCCGATCCCCTTCAAAAAATTCGGATCTACTCTAGAAATGAACGTCACAAGATCAATCGGTTGCCCCTCCTCTTCCATTTTTCGCATTAACTGAAATATAGACTTGTGCACGGGCATAGAAAAATAGTGCTCCGTCAAACGGCACTCCTTAATAAGCTCTCCATCAAGTAATAGAGAACCTAGCACCGTCTTTTCCGCCTCTACATTTTGAATACTCATGGCCGCCACCCGCGTTCCGCTAAAAAGCGCTGCAACTCTTCCTCTGACGGCTTATTCTTCTCCCACTCCTCACACTTCGCCAAAAAATTCTCCGTCTCTCCGCTACTAACAGACGACTCCTTCTTTCGAAACCTTTCCGTATCCGCCTCAACCTCAGACACTTTCGTAAATCCTTTCCCGTGCCATCCCCTCAAAATCCCCTTCACATAAGCCATCTTCCGATTTTTATTCTCATACGAAATTTGAAGGGCCTTCAGCACAAGCTCCTCTGACAAATCATTCATCCACGCATTCAATTCCTCTACCGTATACGGAGACAAACTACCAAAATGTTGCTCATAAAACGTGAACACCTTACTTCCCGTTTCCTTCTCTATCCCCTCTTCTTCCACTGTTTCCTCGCAAACTGGATTAACATCATCCATATCCATATCACTAGGCATACCGAAATGTGCTAAAAGCATCGGAACATTCAGCTCCTCCTCCGCACACTTCTGAAGAAACATATGTACAAACTCCTTATTCTTCACACCCTTCAGCTCACGGAGCACACACTTCTCCACATTCGTATTCGTCACAGGATTATAACGAAGCCAATTTAAAATGAATAACTCCCGCGTCTCCGCATCATAAAGGATCTTTCCATAATCAATGAAGCGCTGCAAGAGCTTATCAACAGTCTCCCGGTTATAACCCGTCTCCATCTCAGCTAACCGCTTCGGAAAAGGAAAAATCCCACACTGCGTCGTCTTCGAACAAGTTAACAAATAAATATAAAAATACCGCTCCTCCGGCGTCAAATCCAAAACAAAATCATCCTGCCAAAAATTCACCTGCACATTACGATACACCGCCATCCTAATTCCTCCTGTCTCCATTCAAAAATGAAAAATCCCTCTTTGTACTATATATAGGAAGGAGGTCTGGTTTTTTGGCGTGTTATTTCAAAAATTTTTTTCGACTCCTACTACGGTGTTTGTTGGTGTTTTTGTTTTGTTGTGTTTTTTCTTAGTGATTTATTACTTGGTAGGGGCTTGGAAGGGGCTTATGAGGGGTTAGTTATCGGTTACTTCGATTAGGAAGACCCGATTTGAAAAGTCGCCTCGTTCTTTTGCTTTCTTTTTGCGGATGTTGTTGATTTCTTCTAGTGTTGTGCCTTCGTGTTCGGCTAGGGCGTTTATTAGTTCTAGTAGGTCGGATAGTTCTTCGAGTTTGTTTTTTTGCAGAGTTCTTTTATGTATTCGTCTTCGGGTAGGATTCTTGTTGTGGGTGTTTTTCCGTTATTTTAATTCTCCGTAGTTTTAGTCACTAATTTACTAATCGTAAATTAGTGACTATTTTCCATTTTTTAATGATACTATATCTATATTAATAGGAGGTGTTGAAATGGAGGGATTTTTAGGAACCCGTATACAAGATGCCCGTGAAAAGAAAAACTTAAAATCAAAAGATACTGCAAAATTAATAGGCGTATCTCCTAGCACTTGGTCTTTGTATGAAAACAATAAAAGAATTCCACCTGTAGAAACCCTAAAAATACTTGCACAAAAATTAGAAGTCTCAATGGATCATTTAGCTGGTTTAAAAAGTAAACTGAAGTAAGAAAGGACAGATCATATGCTGTATAAAAGACAACCACAATCAAACCAAACAACTTATATTCAAATGCTTCAATCAACAGGGGCACTATCTAATTTATTCTCGGAAAGTACTGCTCCCTATTTAGTCTCTAGAAATGTAGAAAATACTTATTGTGAAGCTTTTCAAGCTGATAATTTAGGTCGTTCAGATTGTTCGGCTGACGCTGCATTAGATGGTGTAGGTATCGGACTAAAAACCTTTTTACATGGAAACGGCCGTACCTTACAAAAAATAGCGGAATTCAATAAAGACTCCGAATTATACAGAGGGAAGTCCCCTAGAGAAATGGTTGAAATTGTTGCTCAGCTTCGAAATAACCGTATTGAATTTACTAAACGTACTTATGGACTCCATGATATGATTTATCATTGCGTTACTAGGAAGCCCCAAAACATTTCTTTATTCGAAGTGCCTATGGACTTAATAGATATTAAAAAAATTAAAAATATAAATGTTAACAACAAAAACATTATTACATTCGAAGACGGATTAAACGAATATAGTTTTAATATTACTAAGAGTACACTTTATAAGCGATTCTATATGGACAATCCATTAGATGAAATTGATGTTCAAATTATTGAACACCCTTATAATGTATTGGCACAATTGTTTAATCCTAACGCTGAAAACGTGACAAAACGCATTTTAGCTTCACCAATTAATACTAGAAAAGATCGAGATCATATTATCTTACCCTTATTTTCGGATCGTGGCACAAAAAGACACGTACCGGAAAAAAGCGGTTTAAACCAATGGAATGCTGCGGGCAGATTACGTAATCCAAATGAAGTATATATTCCAATTCCTAGTTGGATCCATAAAGTTTTCCCAAATTTTTTCCCTTTACGTGATGAAAGTTTTGATTTATACCTTCCTGACAAAAAAAATCTATCAGCCAAGGTTTGTCAAGAAAATAGCAAGGCCCTTATGTCTAACCCTAATAGCGCATTAGGTGAGTGGTTATTAAGGCAAGTTATGGATCTAAAAGAAAGAGAATTGCTTACATACGAAAAGTTAGAAATATTAGGTATTGATTCAGTAATAGTATATAAGAATAGTGAAACAGATTATTCCATAGATTTTTGTGAAATTGGAACGTATGATGAATTCGTAGGAGAACACAATAATTAACGTTCTAATAAATAAAGCCGGTATAAACCGGCTTTATTTATTAGAACAAAGTCCACTAGTAAGCACTTTTCTATTAAATCCTTAAATATATTTTATAGAAGCTGCATGAATTTCACATTATACCAAAATTTCTTTCGAAAAATATAAGTTAACATGAATACTTCAAATCTACTTTCCATAAAAAACAGAAACAGTATTCGCAAAAGACTATCAACTACTTAACGCTTCCCATCCCTCTTGAATTGCTTTCTGGTACAGCGAATATAGCACTCTTGCCTGTTTTTCAGATGGTAAAGATAGTTTTCCTTCAGCATACTTCCTTAAGATATCCCTTTGAGTAATAGTCAATGATCTGAGATTATCACTACTCATATAGTAACCAAATAGTTGATTCCAATATTCAAAATTGGTTTGAATAACGAAAGCTTGAATTTCGATACCATTATCTAAATTCTTTTGTTTCCTTTCTAACTTTTGTTCATATTTAGTTTCTTCAGTAGTTAAAACCATATTCTTAATTGGTAATAACTCAATTTCGATACTACGCACGTCATTCCAACATTGCTCTTTTTTACACCACTGGGCAATATTAGCAGATCCTGGTGGCGGATCTGTAATTCTATCATAGACTTTCTTTGTGATAACTTTCATTAATTCCACTAACTCAACAGGTAAACGTTGCTCATCCCATATTTTACTAAAATCAAAAAATAGTTTTCTTTTATGAATAGCATGCGAAAGCCACGCTATTGAATAAGTAACGGTTTGTGCTCTGAAGGCATTTTCATACCAAGAAGCTTTAGAAACAATTTTTTCTGTTGCACGAAATAGAATAATCCTTGAAACAGCATCTCTAAAGTAATTCTCTGTAATCGACAACTGATTTTTCTCTAGCGTATCGGTTACTGAATGAGCAAATTCTTCGAAGCTATATTGTGCCCCTTTAGAAACAATATACGGTTTTCTTCCCCAAGAATTTTCACTTTTCGCTAGGAGTGTCTTATCTACTAGCTGATTTTTGGGATTTTCTATTTGAAATTGTCTTTTCTTAGCCACTGTTAAATAAGCCTGCTCATTTAAATATTCTCCACGTACCCTTTCATAGAACCAATGGGTGCGTTTCTGAGAACCTCCATGGGTAGCCACCCAAATACGCTTAGAATAATCTTTCATTTCTTTATGAAACGGACTGTTAGAAAAGAAGTCCGATTTATTCACTTTGTTTTGAGTATTGGCGTACTGCGACACACTCGATACAAACTGACCTTTTTTCTCAATGTTCTTCACAACAGATAATTTCATTTGTACAGATATTTTTGAAATATCTAGTTTCGAATTCTTTTTAGCAGCATAAATAGCCGAAGTGGTTTGACCACCATTCACAATTTGAAAATCTACTATTTTAGTAATATATCCATTTTCTGTTTCTACGTGTGTTGCAGTTGCAGTAATACCATTATTATAAGCAAAAAACATATCTGGTTTATACTGAATAGTATTTTTTATTCCTTTATTGACACCACCCCTAAACTGCAAAAAGGTTCGAACATTTTGTTCAAGAAGTTTTTGTCCATATTCATCGTATATTTTAAATAATTGTATCCCATCCATAATTCCTAAATAGGACTGATATTCGCTAGAAGTGCTATGCACTTCTAAATATGGAATTTTCAGATCAATATTGTATGAACCTGAACTGTTTTCAGACATAAAAATACTGTACAAATAATTGATATCAATAATTTGATGTTCACATTCAATACCTTTAATCAAATCATTTGGTATACGTGATATAGTTTTTGTCAGTCTACCATCAGTTAATACAATTAACCGAAATTTATCTATTAAATTATTTTGTACGTGCCGATGCACATTAAATGCAAGTGAATATGCATCAGAAGTCTCCTCTAAATCATAATGTAGTCCTTCTATACATAACTCTGCAAATTTTTTTAAACGCTTAAATTTTATATTTACATGTTGTTTTGCTAATGTTTCAATTTCATCATCCTGAAAAAACTGAAAATTAATCAATGTAAATACTTTCCGACTTTCGTCATAATCGTATCCATAGACTTCGCAACCCGTTTTGATAAATTCTGCCATTGTGTAATTATTTGTTAAGTCACCCACTTGCATAAGATCTTCACATACTAATTCGAAAAAAGATTGGGCTTTTAATAATCCACGGCTTTCGGAATCAGAAAGTATCGATTGTAAAAAGTCTTGATGGAACTCTTCTAAAGTTGCCATGACTACCATCTCCGTTTTATTTCAAAATATTAGGTACGTCTACTTCAAACTGTGAACACCCGGACAAATCAATACTATATTTCATATTTTTAATTAATGGTGAAACATGATTTAAAGATATTTTAGGAAATCCTTCTCCAACTTCATAACAGCTAATTTTCTCTAAACGTAATTTTGATAAAGATTCTTGTTGCATTTCTGAAATATAACCATACTGCTCAACTTTATCAATAAATTCATTTAAAAGACCTTCCGTTTCAACTTGTTCCGAAATAGATTGCACTAAATCGGCAATAGTCTCACCACTAGTCACTTCGTTCAAAGCACATCCAAACAAATATAGGGGTTGTTTTTCTGAATTCAATTGTTCTTTTGAAGAAATCCAAACTGAATGACCCGCCGTCATTCGGTAAGATTTCACTTCAATCGCTAAGTTCTCTAAAAGAAAATCTTGTTTATCTCCAAGCGCTCCAACCCAGCTATGGATACCACTACTACATCCACATTTAGGGATAAGGTAATCTTGCAATATTTTCAATTCACTAAATAGCCCCATCTGTTCTTCCTTGGACATTACCCTTAGCGCCTCTCTTTGTAATAGCTTCTGCCATCGTTCAAGTCTCTTTACAATATTTTGAATAATATTTTCACCATGTTCCTTCAAAGCATGCACTAAGTCGTTACATAATACTAAAAAGATCTCCCAATCTTTTAGATCTTTTAATAGTAAAATTAAATGGTTCGGTGTTGAAGTGTTATCAATCTTTATCTGAATCCCCTTCAACTTAATTTCTCTTTTGGGTTGAATAAAATCTTCATTGCATTGAATCATTAACCCATATTGCCCTAAAGCATCCATAATCCAAAAAGCATTATATTTGATAGATTCTTTGACTCTAATTTTACTTAGCTGATCTAATCCTAACCAAGGATTATTCATAATACTCAATGTCCTCACCAACTTCATCCTTATATGCCTCTTCTAATTGTCTTCTATATACATTATTGATCTTAACTTTTACACTACTATCAAACTTCGTTATTTCTAAAATCGGAAAACTAATTCCAAAACCAACAGCGCTATAAACTTTATCACTCTTATCTTTTAGTTCTAAAGCATGCAACATAAGTAACGGCTTGACTAATTTTTGACGCATCTCATAAGAATTTAAACCTTTAAAATTAGTAGGCATAATAATTTTTTCTGGATTTGCACGAGAAAGTTGCCTATTTGCCACTTCAAAATAACTCTGCTTTTTTGTTACAGAACGAAATTGTCGCTGTATTTCTATGGAACCATCTTTAAATTTAGTGCTCCCGTTACCATTGAATAAAACCACATCCCAATCAAGTTTACTATCTTGAATATATTTTTTAATAAAATCAATTGGCATTCTTGATTTGATTCCCAAAGGATCATTTTTATATAAATGATAATTGTTCACAAAACTTTGGATAAGAGTTTTATCTACATTTTTCCACACTAAACTTTTATTGTTTTCTAAGTGTTCAAAACCACCCTTTTGTAAGGCTTGCACGGTTTCATGTAGAAGAATTTCATTAGCGTCCAAATCCTCTTTTAAATTACTAATCCATCTAGTCTCCTTAATTTGACCATCCAAATTCATCTTCAAATACATGTCTTCCGTATTTTTTGATTTATTCCGGGCTGTAACCTGTAATAAACTGTCTGGATGCAATTGCACAGCTAAACCAAAATCTTCAGGTGTTAAGTTTTCCTGACGCATAATTTTTAAACGATTAATTAAATCATTTGTGGCATCAATAATAAAACCAAATTTATTACACAAATCATTTGTTAGATATATTCTGCAAATATCTTCATATCCAATACGATATCCAAACCAACGTCCCATTTGCATTAATGTATCGTAATAAATGGTTGTCCTTAAGAAATAACTAACACTTAACCCTTCTAATGTAAACCCCCGCGATAAACTCAAACCTCCGATGACAATAACATTTGACTGAATATCATTTCTATACGCTAAAGGTGTTTTTGCTCTTTGGTGGACATCGACAATAAGCACAGAATCTATAATTTTACAAATTTCAGTTAAAACCGTTTCAAACTCAAATTCAATGTTTTGTAGCCTTTCTCGGAAAGTTTCCTTTATCGCTTGTAAATGTATAGATTGACGATAAGGATTAACTAAAGCTCCGTATGCCTTAACATCTTCGGCAAGCAAACTAAAATATATCTCAACCAGTTGTTTCACTTTAATATGCACATCAGTGAGTCTAGAGATATGAATAAGCATACTATTATGTTTTTTTTGATTGCGCAGATTGCGAATAGCAATATTTATTAAAAATAGACGAATAGCATCCTTCAAGGTTTCTGGTAACCTTTTTAATTCTTCAGCATACTCTTTTTTATGCTTGATCACAAATGGCATTTTATTCGAGTCATAATGAACATTCTTGTCAAGCTCGTAAACAGCTTCATGATCAGGAATCTCTACTACATATTTTTTATCTTCTTGACCAAAAATCTTTTCTGCACCAAAATAATTTGTGGGTGCATCTAGAGCATAAATAAAGTCACGTGGAAATAGATCCTTGCCGATTTCATCATTTTTAGCTTCATGATCGATAAAAATATTCGCATATGGTGTTGCTGTGTAGGCAACATAAGCTCTTTTTTTGAATTTTTGTAAAAGGAGGCGGATTTTCTCATTAATAACAGTTGGATCTTCTTCACCTTTAGTATTAATAGAAGCATAATCCGATTCATCATCAATAACCAACATCGCTTTATCAACTTGGTTCTTATAATGCTTATCCAACCATTCTAAAAGGTTTGATAGTGGCTTTGTATGTTTTTTTATTACGACCAAGATTGGCAGTTGCATATTCTCAAAGTTTGTAGTACTTCGCGCTTTTGCCGTTTCAATTTTGAAATCATTATCAGCATTTGTTAAACTATCAGGCATTTTTTCTCTTTTAAATTCTGGTAACTGCCCAACACCTTGAAAGTTTGACCCGATAAAGACTTCATCTAATCGCTTTTGCGTCTGATCCCGCAGATTATTTTGTGCACCTGCAATAACAACAATAAAACGATAACCTGCATCCGCAGCTTTACAAATTAACGAAGCATAATTAGAAGTTTTCCCTGATTGAACATGTCCGACAACCATTCCATAGATTGCAAACTCATCTAAATCAGGATCTGCTAAATTATTCATCACCGCATTTGTATCTTCATCAATTGTATTCAAAACCTCTGGCGGTAAACTTTTTTTTACATAACTCATATAGTTATTGGAATAGTACTTATCTGATTCCAACTTTTTCTTGCTCGTCCACCAAGATAAATCCCTTCTTGTTCGTTGTTTTTCACCCGTAACAAGTATCCCTGTAGAAATACGAACAATAAAAGACATCTCTAATTCCTTTTGAAGATACTTCCATTCCCTATCTGTTAATGAACAAATTTGATTTTCATCCTCAATTCCTAAGATAGTTTTCAATATACCTGGTGGAGTTAATTCAATTACTTTTTTCCACTCTTCAATCTTCTTCACAATTGTTTCTTCCTGCAAAACATTTTCCTTTATAAGGTTTTCTACAATTTTTTCCTTTACCTGATCAAACATGACATTACGATTAATCTCTCCCGTGATTGGCATATTCAAAATACTCCCCCTTATTTTTATACATTTCTGTCTTTAATAATTCTTTAATAAACACTTCACTTATTCCATTTAAACGCCAATTTTCCACAAGCAACTTAATTTCATTTTCATTAAGTAAATTTTCTTGTTTCACTTTCAATGGATTCATATTCAACTGGGCTACAATAGCATCTAATGGCAAGTAACTTTCTAATCCCATTAAAATAATATTTAACAACTCCCGTTGCTCTTCTGCCAAATTAAATTCGAGCTTTCTTAAGATCGGATGTTCACGATTAATAGCAAAGTAAATTTCATTATTTTCCGCAATGAGTTCCCAGAATCGAGTGGTAGTCTTATCTTCTATTTTCTTTCCTCTTCCTGTAAATGGCCTTGATCCCTTCACAGTTACCTGTTGAATTATACGTTTCAACTCTTTCTTTATTTCGCTTACCGGATTCGCGGAGGACTTCTTAATATCAATACCCCATGCAAAATCTTGATTATTCGGAATATCTATTTTAATCCGTACAAGCTTATGAGCATCATTTGTTCTATGCATTCCCCACCATGTTCCATGAATCAATAAACGGTGAGCACGGTATAAATAAAAGCCCTGAGATTTAGTGTAACCATCTCTGGTAGCATATTTGTCAAATTCTTGTGGAGATAATTTTGAATGATGAGGTAATATATACGGTTGTACTATAATTTCCGAATTTAGATATTTTATTTTTTCAGGTAGCAATTGCTGTGTTGCCATATGCTTAGGATTAAAAGGATTAAATGCTTCTAGTTCTTGACCATTAACATACATTTTCATTGTTTTTTTGCCAGGGATGATCCCTTCCAAAAAACAATGGAAGACTAAAGATAAATGGCTTCTTAAGACATTTATCTTACTAGGTATTTCAGATTTCGAAAAATTATCTATCCCTTGCCAAACAACTAAAGTTCCACTTTCTTGTTTCATAAACTCTTCAAATAAAGGTACATGTTCATATTCATGTATATCTGGTGTTATTAATAGCCACTCATCCTCTTTTGAAATATATTCCAAATCCCATTGTTTAAGCGAAACCACTCCATTTTCCTTGGATAAAACTGTTAATTTTGTACATTGAGAAAAAGATGCTGTTTTTAACCCCAATCCAAACTTCCCCAGATCACTTCCTGTACGTGGGGAATCAGGATCATTTGTTGCTAAACGCATGGCATTAATAAGATCATTATTAGACATACCGATACCATCGTCTAGCAATGTAAAAACTGGATCGGGATTTGGGATACATGAAATTTTTATATTTTGAGCCTTAGCTGTAATACTATTATCTAGCACATCTGCAACAGCTACTTCAAATGTATACCCTATATCCCTTAGTGACTTAATAAAATTTGATACAATCGGTTGTACTACTTCCGTCTTCAACTTACCACCAACTCTTCCATATTTAAACTATACCCTATCTTATATATTAATCACTCCCATTAACTCTTTCAATCTCATTTTCTAATCTATGTGATATTCCTTTTGCCATCAATAAATAATGAAAAAACTCTCCCCCATTTGTAAATGAGGGAGAGTTTTTTCATTATAATCAATACCTATATATTCAAAAAATTAAACAAAAGTCAATTGTCCATCATTTTCTTCTTGCACTATAACATCAGCAGTTAATTCATTGCCTCTTAATACTTCAATTATATTGCTTGCAATACGACGAATCACAGGAACCGTAACTGAATTACCAGCTTGTTTATACAAATGACTATTCGCCATTCCTTCTGGCAAAGTTAACTCTTCTGGGAACCCTTGAAGTAATAAGCATTCTTTAGGTGTTAATTTTCTAATATTATTTTCATTATCTAAAATCAGAGGCACATTGTGTCCACCTGTCCCCATATTAGCTGTTAATGTTGGACAAACATTATTTTTATTTTCTCTTACATATACTCTACGCCATTGATAAACTGTGTCATGGCTAGTCATTCCCTCTTGAAGTTCTTTATAAAAACTAACCTTTTCTGGGAGGTAATAAAATACTTTATATTTTTCATCATTAATACTACTATTTCGATTAATAACTGTATTAAGTGTATTAGTTAATGGAATTGGTGCTGGAAAATCAAATTTCTCTGTCAATTCATTTTCTAAAAATCCTACAATGTAAATTCTCTCTCTATTTTGCGGAACATTTCCATATTCCATTGAATTTAAAACCTTAGCCTTTATTGTATATCCTTTTTCCTCTAGACACTCTTTAATAACCTTAAAAGTATTTCCTTTATCGTGACCTTTTAAATTCTTAACATTTTCTAGCATAATTGCTTTGGGTTTAGTACCATACATTTTTTCTTGTGCATCAATTACGTCAAGAATTTGAAAAAACATATTTCCTCTCTCATCTTCAAATCCTTTTCGATAACCTGCGATGCTGAACGCTTGACATGGAAACCCACCAATTAATATATCTAACTGTGGAACCGTAGTTTTATCTACCTCTGTAACATCAGCCTCTTGTAAATATTCACCTTTCCAAAAATGTCTGTATGTGATGGAAGCGTTGCGATCCACTTCATTAGCCCAAACAATTTCAGCACCGGCTTGTTGAAATCCCAAACATGTGCCACCAATTCCGGCAAACATACTCCCTAATTTATACTTTACAGTCATTAAAGTTCTCTCCTTCTAACTCAAAAAATCCTCTTTTAAATTTATTATATCACCCTAATAATTAAGAAATCTTCAGTCATTATTAGGAAATAACTCTTTTTAATTCAGCTGTATTAGATGGTACTTCCTCAAAAACATCTATATACTTTCTAGTTACATTCTTGCAAGAATGGTTAAAAAATTCCATTAACGTATTAATATCATTAGTTTTTCGATAATAATGATAACCAAATGTTTTTCTCAATGTATGAGTTCCTATTCTATCTATACCTATTTTTTGTGCTGCTTTATTTAAAGCACGGTATGCTTGTACTCTTGAGATATGTTCATTACCGTTTCTACTTGGAAAAAGCCACTCATCACCCTGTTTGTCTTGTATATACTCTAAAATCACCGATATTAAAACGTCATCTAATACTACCTTTTTTACTTTTTCACTCTTATCTCCTAGTAAAAGCAAATATCGTTTCCCTTTAACATCTTTTACTTTAAGTGGCAATATATCACTAATCCTTAATCCCGTATGAATACCAAAAACAAACATAAAATAATCTCGATATGAACAATGGCACATCAATGCTTTTTCCATCTTTTGAATATCTTCTATACTTTTTATAGGATGAACAATTTGCATACCTTACCCTACCTATTCTCGATATGTTACATTTAAATTAACATATCGAGAATAGGTAGGTCAACAAAAGAAGAAGATAGATGCCTCTTACTTAATAATAGGAAAAAATATTCTTTTTCACTTTTTATACTGTTCTTTTCAAATAATACATCTCTCTATGAAATCCTTACCACACAAAACATATAAATGGTATAATAATATAACAATTCACTTATCAGTTATTAGTATCATTATTGTATTACTCAGTTTAACTCTAGAAGGTGGTATTTATGGAACTAACTACAAAATTAGGAGAACGTATTCGTTTTTTAAGAAAAGAAAAAAACTTAAGCCAGGAACGACTAGGCGAATTATCAGGCATACACACAAATCACATAGGGGCTATTGAGCGAGGCGAAAAAAACGTAACTTTAGAAAGCTTGGCTAAAGTTACCAAGGGATTAGATATCACCTTGGAGGAACTATTCCGATATCTTCAACCTATGGATAAACTAGACGACCTAAACACTATCATGGACTTATTATTGTCTCGGACTTCTGAAGACCATGCGTTAGTACTGCATTTAATAAGGAACGTATTTGATTGGGAAGCACAAAAACACAACTAAATCTACTTCAAACTAGTTAGTATCTACCCTATTCAAGAGATACATGCTCCTCGTATAGGCTACACTCTTTTTCGAAACATTTCATCTATGTAAAATCGAAAATCCCTCTATACATAATGAAACGGTCTTAACAACATATTTTTCCTTTCATAACCGAAAAGTTTGTTTTATATCATAGAACAATCAATATTTAATTTAATTACAAATAATTATATTACGGAAACCTTTTAAAACCTAAGTTAGCCGGCACTATAATCTGTGCTTTAAAAGGTTCTATATCTTCTTTGAATCGAACTAATAGGGAGACAATTAAATATTAAAATTAATCATCTCCCCATAGTCCTTAACACTCTCCTCCAAAAACCCCCTACTCTCCCCACTATCCTTATAAAAACTCTCCCAACCCCGCTCCCTCAAAATCCCCTTCCAACTATCACTTTCCACCATTCTTTTAATAACATCATCCCAATAAGCAACCTCTTCCTCTGTCATATCTTTCGGGCCCATAATCCCTTTCCAGTGCTGGAAGATGACGTTGATTCCTTGTTCTTTCCATGTTGGGATTTCTGGTAGTCGGTCTAGCCGTTTTGGTGCGGATACGGCTAGTATTTTTATTTTGCCGGCTTTGTATTGTTTTTCGGCTTCGGATAGGGTCATGGTTGCGACGTCTATTTGTTTGTTCGTTAGGGCGTTTATGATTTTTTCTTTGTTTTCGTAGACGAAGAATTGTAGTTCGGCAGGGTTTATGCCGAAGGCTTTGCTTACTTGTACGAAGGATAGGTGATCGTCGTTTCCTAGGCCGGGGGCAACGCCGATTTTGAAGTTTTTCTTGTCTTGTTTTAGTTGTTCCATTAATTCGTTTGCGTTGTCTATGTTTGAGTCTTTTGATACAACAACAACTTCCCAGTCCGATGCGAGTGTTGCGAGCGGGGTGAAGTCTTTATATGTTAGTTTACTGTGGCCTAGTAGGTTGTTCGTTATGAGTAAGCTGGAGTTAATCGCTAGTATATGACCGCCTTTTTGTTTCGTATATTTCCATCCGACATCACCGCTTCCTCCTACTTTGTTTGTGACTATGATTGGTTTTGTGAAGATTTTTTCTTCTGTCAGCGTTTTTTGCATCGCTCGCGCTGTTAAATCCCATCCTGCTCCTTGAACGTTCGGCGCAACGATTTCTACTTTGTCGATGTTCACTGTATTCGTATGGGATTTTTCCGAGGAACAACCAGCTATTACTCCTGTCATAATCCATATACATAGTAATAATCGTTTTTTCATAGTCCTCGTCCTATTCGATACTTTCGTTCTGGTCGTCCGATAATGCCGTATGTGTACTCTACTGTGCATTCGTTTGTCGCTACTAAGTATTCTAAATATCTTCTTGCGGTTGTTCTGGAAGCTCCCATTTGTTCTCCCATTTCTTCTATTGTAATTCCCTCTTCGAATCCTTTTATAATTCCTTTCACTTTTTGCAGTGTTAATGGATCGACACCTGTCGGTAAGTTTTTCATATCTTGTATTTGCGAAGTGCCGAAGAAGTTATCGATGAGTGTTTGATTCACTTCATTGTTACTATGTAATAGTTGCTTCTTTCTTTTATAGTCTTCAATTGTGCGAACAAATTTTTCTAACGTGACCGGTTTTATAAGGTAGTTGCTTACGCCATTTCGAATTGCTTTTTCTAGCATATAGTTTTCATTCGCCGCCGTTACCATAATGACGTCAACGTTTGGAAAGTCAGCATGAATTTGTGGTAATAAGTCGGTACCAATTCCATCTGGTAAATAGTTATCTAATAGAAGCAAATCGATTTCTTCCTTTTGTAGTAGTTCTATCGTTTCTTTCGCGTTCAATGCTTTTCCAATCACTTTTACGTCCTTTATTTTTAATAAAAATTCCTCTTGAATTTGCGCGACGCGGAAATCATCTTCTGCAATTGCAACCTTCAACATATGCCCATCCCCCTGTTTGTCATGTACTTTCTCTCAATGTTTTCGGGAGGTAAATTGTAAAAATCGCTCCCCCATTTTTCTCGTTTTGAATTTCAATTGTTCCCCCTAGTAAATCTACCATTTCTTTCACGTTTGCTAATCCGTAGCCACGATTTCTTCCTTTCGTCGAAAACCCTTTTTGAAAAATGGTACTTATTTTTTCTGCTGGTACTCCTATCCCGCTATCTATTACTTCAAACACAATATCGTGCCCAATATCCGTAACAAAGAAGGAAACATTCCTTTCCTCTCGTTCACTCACCGCATCAAATGCATTGTCGATTATGTTTCCAGCGATCGTAATAAGGTGCGAAACTTTTATATGGTCTGGTAACGGATGAAGCGCACTATCTCCTTCAATATGAAAATCAATTTTCTTTTCAGATGCTGTTCCGATTTTTCCTAATAAAATAGCTTGTACTTTTGCATCGTGAATTTGATGAAATAAAATATGATTTTGGCTTTGATGAATAGTAGATTCTTGCTGGATAAATTCAATCGCTTCTTTGTAGTGCCCTAACTGAAGTAATCCTGATAAGACGAAAAGTTTATTTGTAAATTCATGCGTTTGAGCACGTAAGTCCTCTGAATACTTTCTTACCTCAGATATTGTGTTCACAAGGTTTTGCAGTTCTGTTTTATCTCTAAAACTACATACAACACCTACCGTACTGTTGTTTTCGATTATCGGCGTCATGTTTAAAATAAACACTTTATCTTGAAATGCGATTTCTTGATCGGTTTCTAGCACTCTTTCCATATTAAAATCAGGTAAAACTTTTGAAATGTGCTGCTGCATATAATCATCATTTACATGAAGCATTTCTTCTGCCGAGGTGTTCATCATCGTAATAAAACCGTTTTGATCAATGGCGATGATTCCTTCTTTTATAGATAGTAGTATCGCACTTCGTTCCCGGTATAACGCTGCGATTTCATTGGGCTCTAAACCGAGTGTATCTTTACGAATGCTACGCGCTAAAAGAATGCCACCAACAATTCCGGCTAATAAGACCGCTAAGGAAAAGAGGATAATTTCTTTCGTTCTGCTCAGTATGTTAGATTCAATGCCTTTTATTAGAAACTCTACTGTCACAACGCCTACTACTTGATCGTAATCTCCGTTATGAACAATAATAGGTGCCTTCGCCATTAAAGCTGGGCCACTTGTACCATTTCCTTTGAGTGTATAATAACCACCAAAAGTAAGTGCCTCATAGTTATACGGGTTGTTACTCTTTGTTCCAATCAACTCAGAATTAGAATGGGAATACATAACCCCATAGCGATCTTCCACAATTACATAATCTGCACCAGCTTGCTCACGAACTTGTTCCGCAATAGATTGAATGGTACTTTTATGCTCGTTATATTGAAAGGCCTCTTTTATAGCTGGCATAAAAGAAAGTGACTTCGCCGTTTGCAGTGCTAATTGCTCCACTTGGCGCTTCGTATCAACGGACTGAATGTAAACAAATATTCCCGCTAATAGGAGAACGACAAATAAAATTAACGTAATAATTAAGCTTACTATTTTCGTTTGTAATGATACTTTGCGTGATTTCTTCATATTTCATACCCTTTGATAAAATATTCAAAACTATCAATCTCCTTTTTCTATTATTATGACAAAACTAAAAATGAAGCAACTATTAAAAACTCCATGTACATAAAGTACAAAAAGAATAAAATTGTCATAATATTGAGATTTTAATTCATGAACAGTACAATTCAACTATATTGAACGCGCTTTCATAGATATCATTTTATTTATAAGCAAGAGGAGGAATTAGTATGGCTCAAGCAAAATCTAGCCGAGTCGCCGGTAATATTTTCAAAGGTTCTGTCGGCAATTTAATTGAATGGTACGACTGGTACGTTTACTCTGCTTTTGCCGTTTATTTTTCAGCAGAGTTCTTTCCTAAAGGAGATCCAACGAGTCAATTATTGAACACAGCAGCTATTTTCGCAGTTGGATTTTTAATGCGCCCTATCGGCAGTTTGCTAATGGGACGATATGCAGATCGGCACGGACGCCGGGCAGCATTAACTCTTTCCATTACGGTTATGGCCGGTGGTTCTTTAATTATCGCCTGTACACCGAGTTACGAAAGCATCGGTATTATGGCGCCAATTATTTTAGTTCTTGCTCGTTTACTGCAAGGATTATCACTCGGCGGAGAGTATGGGACTTCCGCAACGTATTTATCTGAAATGGCTAGTAGTGGCCGCCGTGGTTTTTATTCAAGTTTTCAATATGTAACGCTCGTTGCTGGACAAATGGTTGCGTTAGGCGTTCAAATTGTTCTTCAACAATTACTAAGCGAACCAGATATGAAAGCTTGGGGATGGCGCATTCCGTTCATTATTGGAGCGATGGGTGCAGTAGCTGTATTATGGCTTCGCCGCACGATGGATGAGTCGGAGCAGTTCTCAAACATAAAATCGCAAAAACGCGAAAGCGCAGGAACCATTAGCGCTCTTATGAAACATCCGAAAGCAGTATTAACAGTAGTCGGTCTAACACTAGGAGGCACTGTTGCATTTTATACGTACACAACATATTTACAAAAGTTCATGGTAAACACAGTCGGCCTTCCTAAAGAAGTTGTAAGCTGGATTAACTTTGTCGCACTACTTATATTCGTCGTACTTCAACCGATTGCAGGACTACTATCCGATAAAATCGGACGCCGTCCACTATTAATGGCATTCGGTATTCTCGGAACATTACTAACAGCGCCGATCTTCTTCTTTATGGAAAAAACGACAGAACCAATCGTAGCATTCTTACTCATGATGGTCGGCCTCATTATCGTTACTGGTTACACATCAATTAACGCAATTGTAAAAGCCGAACTCTTCCCAACTGAAATTCGCGCACTTGGCGTAGGTTTACCATATGCACTAACAGTTGCGATATTCGGCGGAACAGCTGAGTTCATCGCATTATGGCTAAAGAGTATCGGAATGGAATCACTCTTCTACTTCTACGTAGCTGGATGTATCGCGATCAGCTTTATTACGTATTGGCGTATGGATGAGTCATCAAAGACTTCGCAGATTGAGGCGGAGCTTGGTGGTGGGGATAAATTAGTTAACAATAAATCTAGTTAAAATTATGTATTCTATTATCTTCGTTTATCTAAAAAAGCATAATTCATTAATATACAATTTAAAAACCTCTACTTATATGTAGAGGTTTTTGTATGACGAAAAAACACGTAGTTCCATTGTTATTTTACAAACCCCAAATTCTTCCTCATCTTAAAGTGGAACAAATTTATCACTTAGAGTGTCTAATAAGTGTATTTCTAATATGAGTTGTCCAAATTGGAGACAACATATCCCGTTTGACATCTATTTTTATGTATTACAAAAAAATGAAAGGACTTATTATCCCAAAAAGTGAAAAATATACATCGTAATACTACTGTTAAGTATTACAAGTTTAATACTTTCACAGGTGAACCATTACAAGTGAAAACAAAAAAGAAACAACCCAAACCGTGAATTATCAATCATATAAAGTGAAACTTTAATCAGCCCTCACCAATCGGGCTGCCCGTTAATGCGGGATAAACGTTTTGGATGTTATTTAACCTGTGAGATTTTAGCTGCAGTAGTATTGTTCCCCTATGCCATCTTTAATTGCATTGGTATTTAGAATACCTAGACAAAATCCATATATTCTTGAAAGAGGTTGAAAATTTATGTTCGTTTTAAACAAGTTCTTTAACATTTTACATTACAAAAAGATTGTGCCTGTAGTATTACTTTCATGTGTATCACTTATAGGCTGTTCCAATAGTAATGCTCAATCTGAATCACCTAAACAAACGAATCAAGCTAATCAAATTAAACAAGAAAATACAGGTAATCAATCTTTTGCTAAACTTGAAAAAGAATATGATGCTAAGCTTGGTATTTATGCACTGGACACAGGTACGAATCAAACTGTTGCTTATCATTCAGATGATCGTTTTGCATTTGCATCTACATCTAAATCATTAGCTGTGGGCGCTCTTTTACGCAAGAACTCATTAGAAGCTCTTGATCAAAGGATTACGTATACTCATGAAGATCTTTCTAATTATAATCCAATTACTGAAAAGCATGCTGATACAGGAATGACGTTAAAAGAACTTGCAGATGCTTCTGTTCGATATAGTGACAGCACAGCACATAATTTGATTCTTAAACAGTTAGGGGGGCCCTCTGAATTTGAAAAAATCTTGAGAGAAATGGGAGATACTGTTACTACTTCAGAACGATTTGAACCTGAATTAAATGAAGTGCATCCAGGAGAAACACATGATACCAGTACACCAGAAGCGATAGCTAAGACACTTCAATCATTTACATTAGGAACTGCACTTCCAATAGAAAAACGTGAACTATTAGTAGATTGGATGAAGAGAAATACAACTGGAGATAAATTGATTCGTGCGGGCGTACCAAAAGGATGGGAAGTAGCTGATAAAACAGGCGCGGGATCTTACGGAACAAGAAATGATATCGCAATTATTTGGCCACCAAATAAAAAACCAATTGTTCTTGCTATACTTTCTAATCATGATAAAGAGGATGCTAAATACGATGATAAACTTATTGCAGACGCAACCAAAGTCGTGTTAAATACCTTAAAAGCTACGGAATAAATGATAATAGATTAAAAGTTTTCTATTTTAGGCGGGTGTTTTCATCAACTAAAAATTTAATAGTGTCCCAAAAACGAAATTTGGTGCTAACTTGTAATAAAAGGCTCATTTTTATTGTTTGGAGATAAATCGTTCTTTAAGCTTGATGGCGATTTGGTGCTATCTCTAAAACATCTGGATTTTAATAGCCAACTAAAAAATGCAAACAAAAAGACCTTTAATCAGTCGTTTTGTTTGCATTTCCTTTTTCTAAAACCACAGAAAAGATAAGTACTATAGTTAACACCATAATAAATCTTACTTCACTTCCATCACTTACAAAAAATGAATACAAAGTATAAATTAAAATTAATATTCCATAAATAATTTTGTGCAATGTACTCCCTCCTTTTTACCGTATATATTTTAGTATAAAAGTTTGATTCAAGTCCTATATCCAAATGAAAATCACCTGTTATATACACAAAATACTTTTCTCTTGTTAATTTATCTATTTTCACTATATTTATCTATTTTCTTTTTATAACTCAAACTTCTTCGAATCGTACTTTTCTAGAGTTCGCTGCAATTCATTTTGTTCATATGGAATATGTTGATCTGTCTGTACATCTTCAACATTTTCTCCACCTGTTAATAATCTCCTGTACTTAAAAGAGTGCCCTGTTAATACTGTTGTAATCATTTTGTATTGCCCTCCTTTTGTTTGATTACTTGTATCATAAAACAAGTATCTGAAGTTGATATGTAGTTTACCTAGAGTGTATGTAAATTTAAAAAATTTCTAATAAAATGTTTATGTTGTAACGTTACCAACAAAACTAGCGCTTCCAACACCATGATTTGAAGAGACAGTAACCCATATTCTAGCTTGAATTCCCGCTACAGTTCTATATTAAGTAAAACCAGTTGATCCCTATAATATAAAAAGAGCATCACTTTTTGGATGCTCTTCGTTATAACTATATATTATTTAATTTCCTTCTTTTGCTGGTACCATTTTTCCTTCTTGAGAGTCTGTACCCTCTGTTCTTTCAACAGTTTTTGCATGTTCTAGTTTTTCAGCGGCTCCCATTTCAAATCCAGGTTGAGAATCTGTACCTTCTTTTGTTGGTACCATTTTTCCTTCTTGAGAACCTGTACCTTCTGTTCTTTCAACAGTTTTTGCGTCTCCTTTAGGAGTTGCTGGCACTGCATCTTTAGGTAAATCAAAGTTTTGTGAGAAAGACGTTGTTCCATCTGCACTCTGTGTAATTACTTGATTTGAACTATTTTCATTTGACTTTAAATTGTCCATTTTCGCATCATCTGCACCTACTGCACCTCCCGCTACCAATCCTGTACTTAAAAGTGTCCCTGCTAATAACGTTTTAATCATTTTTCATTACCTCCTGTTTATTTTTAATATTCATCAAAAAAGTATCTAGAGTTAATGTTTTAGTCATTATCTTTATCTACTTGCTTTTTGATTACATTTAGCATAAGACAAGAATCTATAGTTGATATGGACTGTATCTGGAGATTATGTAAAGAAAAATAGAGGATCAATTGTATATCCTAATGGATGCTTAGACAAAATTGAAACTTTATATGAGTTTGAACAATTGAGTTCCCCTTTGTTTTTGGGTGTGAGGTTTTTAGCTGGAGTGAAGTGAGGGACTAACCTTTTCTAATTTGAAAGCAAACTTTTTATTATTAGTTTACTTTCATATTTTCAACTCTTTTATTTTCCTTCTCTTCTTTCTCAATTTCAGATACTGATTTTTCAGGATTTTTTATAAGTTTTCCTAATTTCCCAGAACGCGTAAATTTGTCTTCAAAGTTTTCAGTTGTACTTATACTAGCTATAAAATCTAATTCTTTATTATGATTTATATAGCCTTTTATATGAGAAACTCCCATTGGACTTATCTTATTTTCTGTAAATGTAATAGATTTTACATCTTTAATATTATAGTGAATATACTTTTCTACTCGGTCTTTTTGTTCATTCCAAAATTTTTCTTCTTTTTCTTTTTGTTTTAAGTATTCAATAGTAAAATACCCTCCTGCTATGAGCATCACAGCAGATACAACTAAAATCATTACTTTCTTCATTGGAAATTCTCCTTATAAAAAACACTTACCAATGCATTTTTCTTAGAATGGGATACAAAAAAAGAGTAGTTCAAAGACTACTCTTGTCTTTTTTCTTTCTCTTCTTTTTCAATTTTGGATACAGAATTTGCTGGTTTTTTTATTAGTTTTCCAAGTTCTCCAGAACGTGTGAAATCATCTTCGAAATTTTCTGTAGTACTTATACTAGCTATAAAATCTAATTCTTCATTATGATTTATATGGCCTTCTAAATAAGGAACTCCCATTGGACTTACATCTTTTTTTGTAAACGTAATAGATTTTACATCTTCAATATTATAACGAATATACTTTTCTACTCGTGCTTCCTGTACTTTCCAAAATTGTTCTTCTTTTTCTTTTTCTTTTTGTTTTAAGTATTCCATTGTAAAATACCCTCCTGCTATGAGTATCACAGCAGATACAACCAAAATCATTACTTTCTTCATTAGAAATCCCCTTATATTCAAAGCTAGTTAAACATATGCTCTTTCTAAAATAGGGTACAGAAACCAAGAGTAGTTTCAAGAACTACTCTTGGTTTTTTGCTTTCTCTTCTTTTTCAATTTCGGATACTGATTTTTCAGGTTTTTTTACATACTTATCATATAATTCCCCTGAACACCCAAACTTATCCTCAAAATTATCTGTAGTACTTATACTAGCATCAAACCATAATTCTTTATCATCATTTATATATCCTTCTACAGAAGGAACACCCATCGGACTTATATCATGTTTTGTAAACGTAATAGATTTTACATCTTGAATATTGTAATGAATATACTTTTCTATCCGTGTTTCTTGGTCTTTCCAAAACTTTTCTTCTTTTTCTTTTTGTTTTAAGTATTCCATAGTAAAATACCCTCCTGCTATGAGCACCACAACAGATACAACCAAAATCATTACTTTCTTCATTAGAAATTCCCCTTATAAAAAAATTACCATTGCATTCTTCTTAAAATGGGATAGAGAAGAGAAGAAAAGAGTAGTGCAAAGACTACTCTTGTTTTTTTTCCTTCTCTTCTTTTTCAATTTCAGATACTGATTTTTCAGGGTCTTTTATTAGTTTTCCAAGTTCTCCAGAACGCGAGAATTTATCTTCAAAGTTTTCTGTAGTACTTATACTAGCATTAAACCACAATTCCTTATCATCATTTATATATCCTTTTATATAAGGAATACCCATTGGATTTACTTTATGTTCTGTAAATGTGATAGATTTTACATCCTGAATATTATAACGAATATACTTTTCTACTCGTACTTCTTGTACTTTCCAAAACTTTTCCTCTTCTTCTTTTTGTTTTAAGTATTCCATAGTAAAATATCCTCCTGCTATAATACAAATAATGGATAAAATAATTACCAATTTCTTTTTCATTTAAAATCCCCTTGTATTTGAATATAGTTAAAATATACCATGAAACGAGTTGAAACATATGAGTGAATTCAAAAAAAATCCAATTGCGACAGATGAAGATTATTTCGAGTTATCAAGTAACGTTTATGACGATGATTCTTTACACAAAGGAGCGGAAATAAAAGGGGTAGATGGTAAGAAATGGGTAGTTATAGAATCAATTAATGCAGATTGTCAAAAAGTAAAAAATGGATTAGAAGCTATTGCAGTAGTACCGAAAAAAGATTACAAAGAAAATGCAACACATTATGATGATATAATCCTAGCATTTCGTGGGACAGAGCCTAACCAATTAGCAGATTTCGAAACAGATATCGATCAGATTACGTTTGGAATTAAAACACATTCTAAAGTAATTACTCCAAGTAACAGTCAAACTATAAAACCTGATTCTGAAACATCATTTGATACTGGATTAAAATGGGCAAAAAATGACATCGTAGCAAAATATAACCCTTCTTCTCTTCATACCACTGGACATAGTAAAGGTGGTGCAGAAGCAGACCTTATCGCTGCAGAATTAGATTGTTATGCAACTACATGGGCTGCACCAAATCCTTATCGTATACTAAGTCCTGAAGCAAAAAAACGAGTAGATAAAGGGGAGATGGAAAATAAGGCTACGGATTATACACATGAGAATGACCCAATTGGTAACCACACTCAATTCGGTGCACCTCTAATTGGTAAGCAATACACAGTGAGACAGAACGATACAAAACAAGGACTTTTTACACGTTTAACTATGGACGGACACGGCAGAGATACATTTAGAGGAACATTTCATTCAAATGGAAGTCCCCTATTAAAATTAGAGCCTGAAGATATTATAAGACAAGCACAAAAAATCCAATTGCTCAGTAATCGATTATCAGATATCGCAAAAAATATAGAAGAGTTTCAAAGAAGAGAAGCTGAAGCGGTTCAAAAGTTGAAAAGTCAATTAAAATATGAAACAGGGCCAGGTGGGAAATATCATCTATTAGAAGCATACGAAATAGATGAAGCCATCTCACGAATTGCCAGAACGAAAGAAGGTGGAAATGACTATTTTCACGATGTACACATAGCAGAAGAATTAATTCATCTTTTAAGAAAAGAACAAAAAAGTTTAAGTAGATTTGGGGACGAAATTAGTGATGCAGCAAATTCACTAAGAGATAAAGACAATCAATTAGCAGGGAATTTTCAGTTTAGATAAGGAGATAATTATATGATGGATTTTATGGGGGAAATTAAAAAGATAGAAAAGCAAATCGAAAGTGTTACAGGAGATTTAGCGGATCAGGTTGTTGAGGAGTTACAAGCTGCTAAAAAACAGATTGAAAGAGAAATGCAGCGTATGATGTTAAAAACAGAAGTAGGGTTTAAATCAATAGACATTATAAAAGAAGATACATATGCTCTTCAAAAAAACATAGGGGTATTTCATGAATTACAAACAAGTCTAAGAGATATAGCAGCAGAACTAGAGAAAAGTTTCGAAAGTAAAACTGGTAGTAAAATAAATGAAACATTAAAAAAATATGAAAAACAAATTAACAACAACATTTTTAATGAGCATGTTCACTTAGCAAACAGTTGCGGAAAAAAATAAGGGAAATAGAAAAAAGTCCTCTTAATATAGGACTCTTTTTTTGTTATTCCTGAAACATTGCCTTCTCAACAATTCCCTTAATATCCTCAATTCATATAACAAAAGTATACATTCAAAATCCTATAAACAAAGAGGTCGAAAATCTATGAATAAAAACCACATATTATTGATGTCCAACCCATTAGTAAGATTCAGGCTTATCGACAATTGCAAAAAGCCGGAGATTTTGCCAATGTAGAATCCATTGGTACTCACACCATGCGAAAAACCTTCGGCTATTGGTTCTATAAACAAACAAAAGATGTTGCTATGTTACAAGAAATTCTTAACCATAGCACACCACACATCCCCCTGAAATATATTGGAATTAATAAAGAAGAAAAAGATAATATTCTTGATACATTTCAAATTTAATTCACTTAAAATTACTATTTCAATCATCATAAAAAAGACCTTTTATTTTAAAATAAAAGGTCTTTTTTTATAAACATATATGTATTAAGATTTATATTTTTTTACTGTACAAGGAATAGTTACAATGTACAAATCTATAGCATAGATTGTAACCCAGATACCTTTACCTTCAGCTTCTAACTTTTTATCTAGTTGAGACAAATGCTCTGAAACTTTTCTTTTTCCCCATCTTCTAGGAAACCATTGAAAAACCTTAGGAACATTATATTTTTTATTATACCAAGTATTCAATCTCCAAAAAATGAAAAAAACCAAAACAATAATTATGATATGAAAAATATCAGAATATGAAATTCCTAAAACCATATTATATTTTCTCCATTTTCACTAAAACTCAGATAATTTACTTCTTAATTCTAATTCATCCTCTGTTTCGAAACCCTTAAATAATAAATGAATTATTTGATTATGATTAAAAAACACATTATATTCTTTTGATAAATTACCATGAGGATATGGACAAGAAACATAATCGCATAATTTATTATCAGCTTGTTGTTGCTTTCTTCCATAAATCATAAGAGGTTGATTAATTTCTTCTATAAGAGCTACAGAACCAATTGGTAATAATTAGCCTCCAATTGGAAAATAAGGGACAAACAAGGACAATCTACTCAGCTACCCTAAGATTTTAATGGTTTAATATTTTGATTTTCAAGTTTGCCTTCACAAATTCCTGTTAACACTGATAATAAGAAAAACAGGCCGTAACGGGCGATCAATTTGATCATAAAGGTCATACGCTTCGCCAAGTGGAACATCCGAATCATGTGGTTGTTCACCCTGTAACAATTACTACCAGCAAGTAGAAAACGTTTGGATAAATAAAAAGCAAATAAATTATTAAAAGATTGTAACCCCTACTATAAGAAATACTATTATTACTAAAGGAAGAATGATAATCATAAAGGACACTATTATTGTTAATAATGCTTTCCATGCTGAAAATTGGTGTGCTTCTCCTAAACATTTTAAGGAAATAATGATTGTCCAAATTCCAATAACTATATCGATTATGGCAAAAATAAGAAACAAAATCGTTAAAGTTATGCTACTCTCCATTTTCGGTGTCTCACTCGTAAAGTTTTCTATCCCAAACAAGAAAAATGAAGGCACCCAAACTAATATAAGAGAATAAACGTAAGGGATATAAGAATAGGCAACTGAGTAACGTGTTTTTTCAAATGTACCTTGTCCACCAAGTTTTTTTGCCACCCAATTAAATAACGCTGGTAGCAAAAAATAATAAATTAAGAAAGCAACGAAGGTACCGAATATAACCATTGAGATTATTGAAACTGGACTACTTATTGAATCCGCCATATTTTTAGAAGATGCTCGATCTAAAGTCTGTACGAATGAGCCTAGTAAAATGAGTAAAAACACATTCTTAGGTTTGGATATAAAAATTTCTTTCATTGTATCACGTGGTTTTGTCCAAATGGAGAACCAAGGATTAAGCGCACGTTTAAATTGATTTTCTGGAGTTTCCATATAAAAAACATTCCCCTTTCTTAAAACACATTAAATATAAATCCCTAATTATCCCAATTATGTACATATAAATATTAAAGCATAAATAGTCGATTATTTAAATGTAAATATTCAATCATTTAATTTCATCTGAAACTTAGGGGGAGTTCTTCTTAGCAATTACCTCTATATTTTCTTGCATTTTTAACTATGGACTGAGTAGTTACTTTCATTTTTGAGTACCCCACATTCTTTAATACATTGGATAAACAGTTATAATCTTACCATTAATAAGAACAAACCTAATTTCCATTCCTTGAGATGTTTTACCAGAATATAACCTTCCACCTATACATCTTTTATCGCTATAAGCCTCGTGAATGGCTTCCATAAGAAGAATGCGATTATATACTTGAAATGCAACAAATTCTCTTTAAAAGCCTATACGTATTTTCCCTCCATCTTCTATATGCTTCCGTAAATAATAATACTTATGGAGTTCTATAATCATATAAAACAAAACAAACGAAATCACTGTGCATGCAGACATAAATACAATGGCCCCCATCTGTTGTGTTGCAATGCTAAGAATTATATTAGCAATTAACTGCCCCGATCCCGCTGCAATAGTTGCTACTTTTACACCACCAGTTCCTTTCGCTGATTTTGATTTTTTTCTTGGTTCCTGAAGTTTTTCAATATGATTTTTATAAAAATAATACAAAGCAAAACCATACAAACCAAATGAAAGAATAAAATAGATGGGAGTTTGTAATTGTAACACTTCATAAGCATATTTTTGAGTTATAACCAATAATCCGACTGAACATATGGCGCCATATACTCCTCGAAATAGGGTGTATTGTAATTGTCGTTTCCGAGGATTGATAGCAATCCATATCGCCCACAAATTTAAAAAAATAACTGGAGGAGTTACTATATATACATAGAGTAATTGAAAAGGATTTGCGAACGCAGGCAAAAGAACAAACACGTCTGCCCCCAAAAGGACAAGAACAATTACGTGGACTCTTATTTCATTTACAGGATAAAGAGCCATATAATGTGCAAAAGCTTTCTTATTAAAATCTATACTTTTTTTCATGTTAATTAAACCACCCTGCTACTGTTGACCAAGTTTTTTTCATTTTCCCTTTAATACATAATGAGTAAAATTTGAATCGGTTAATTTTACTAAACATATTATGAGATTTTGTTGCGAATTTTCAAACATCAAATCTTTCTATTGAATATTAGCATATAATCAATTCTAATCATGAAACATTCTACTTTTTTTGCTTTGATTATTTCTAAAATACTGAAAATAACCCCTAAATCAAATATTTTTCAGCGTTAGAGATATTATTCCCAAATTTAATAATAGGTGCATTTAATCCAAATCTTTCATTCCATTAATTAATCTTAATACCCAATCACTCTTTAAATTTAATTGTTAAAAAGTTAAGTTCTGTTACTTCAAAAAACACTAATGAATCATCATCATCTACATCATCTAGGTTTGGATTATATTCATAAATATCTTGCCTTAAACGGAAATCTGCAACTGAAATCGGGTCCATAAATCTGTTGAAAAACGTTCTTGTATCAGACTTTAAAAAACCACAACCTATTTCTTGATAAAAGCGTTTCAGTTCTTTTGGAAGTTCCATTTGTAATAAGCTTTCTGCCTCATCTATCTCATCTTGATATATAGGATAGAAAATAGGTTTTTGTTTAGAACGGACACTTCTGTCTGCTACAACATATTCTTTTAAAAAATTAAACATAA
>Ga0209025_1000719_pt1 | contig 56292 bp, 49 predicted proteins | sample AraplaMF_Col_mLB_FD_184256 | JGI IMG/M metagenome (GOLD analysis project Ga0209025, IMG submission 184256) | Arabidopsis root microbial communities from the University of North Carolina, USA - plate scrape MF_Col_mLB (SPAdes) (version 2) | ecosystem: Host-associated > Plants > Roots > Endosphere... | reverse complement strand
TCGCGGGCCGGCACAACGTCGTCAACGCGCTCGCCGCCACGGCCTGCGCGCTCGCGGCGGGTGTGTCGCTGGAAACCATCGGCGCCGGCCTCTCGGCCTTCGAGCCGGTCAAGGGCCGCTCGCGCGCAAGCGAAGTCGCGCTGCCCGGCGGCCATGCGATCACGCTGGTCGACGACAGCTACAACGCCAACCCCGATTCGGTGATCGCCGCTATCGACGTGCTCGCCGCCCTTCCGGGCCCGCGCCTGCTCGTGCTGGGCGACATGGGCGAGGTGGGCGACCGCTCGCCCGAGTTCCACGCCGAGGTCGGCGAGCATGCCCGCGAGCGCGGCATCGAGTCCGTCTACACGCTGGGCGACGCTACGTCGCACACCGTCGCCGCCTTCGCCGGTGCCGACGGACACCATTTCAAGGAGTTCGACGCGCTGAGCGCGGCCGTGCTCGCACGCCTGCCGCAGGTCGGCAGCGTGCTCGTGAAAGGATCGCGCTTCATGAAGATGGAGCGAGTGGTGCAGGTCGTCGAGGCGCAGGCACAACTACAACAACCACAACAACAAAAGGAGGCCGGTCATGACGCATGAGCCGCGCGAAACCACATGCTGCTGACCCTCGCTCAATGGCTGCAGACGCTGTCGCCCGAGTTCGGGTTCCTGCGCATCTTCCAGTACCTCACCTTCCGTGCGCTGATGGCCGCGCTGACGGCGCTCGTGGTCGGCCTTGTGGCCGGGCCCTACGTGATCCGCCGCCTCACGGCGCTCAAGATCGGCCAGCCGGTGCGCGGCTACGGCATGGAAACGCACCTCACCAAGAGCGGCACGCCCACCATGGGCGGCGTGCTGGTGCTGTTCGCCATCGCCTTCGCCACGCTGCTGTGGTTCGACATCTCCAACAGGTTCGTGTGGATCGTGCTGTGGGTCACCATGGGCTTCGGCGCCATTGGCTGGGTGGACGACTGGCGCAAGGTGGTGCGCAAGGACCCGGAGGGCATGCGCTCGCGCGAGAAGTATTTCTGGCAGTCGGTGGTGGGCCTGATCGCGGCCTTCTACCTGCTCTTCAGCATCTCGGAAAGCTCCAACTGGCGCGTGGTGCAGCTGTTCTTCGCATGGGTGCAGTCGGGCTTCGACCTCGACTTCCCGCCCAAGATCAACCTGCTGGTGCCCTTCTTCAAGGAAGTGAGCTATCCGCTGGGCGGCATCGGCTTCGTGATCCTCACCTACCTGGTGATCGTGGGCGCGAGCAACGCCGTGAACCTGACCGACGGCCTGGACGGCCTGGCGATCATGCCGGTGGTGATGGTGGGCTCGGCGCTGGGCGTGTTCGCCTACGTCACGGGCAGCGCGGTGTATTCCAAGTACCTGCTGTTCCCCAACATTCCCGGCTCGGGCGAGCTGCTGGTGTTCTGCTCGGCCATGGCCGGCGCGGGGCTCGCGTTCCTGTGGTTCAACACGCATCCGGCGCAGGTGTTCATGGGCGACGTGGGCGCGCTGGCACTGGGCGGCGCGCTGGGCACCATCGCGGTCATCGTGCGCCAGGAGATCGTGTTCTTCATCATGGGCGGAATCTTCGTGGTCGAGGCGATCTCGGTGATGGCGCAGGTCACCTACTTCAAGTACACGAAGAAGCGCTTCGGCGAGGGGCGGCGCGTGCTCAAGATGGCGCCGCTGCACCATCACTTCGAGAAGAGCGGCTGGCGCGAGACGCAGGTCGTGGTGCGCTTCTGGATCATCACGATGCTGCTGTGCCTCGTGGGCCTTTCGACGCTGAAGCTGCGCTGAGAGAGAAAAGAAGAAGACAACCATGCGGCACCTGAAAGACCTCCCCGTCCTCATCCTCGGCCTCGGCGCGTCCGGGCTGGCGATGGCGCGCTGGTGCGCGCGCCACGGCGCGGTCGTGACCGTGGCCGACACGCGCGAGGCGCCAGCATTGCTTCCGACGCTGCGCGAGGAACTGCCAGGCGTGAACTTCGTCGGCGGGCCGTTTTCGGCCGCGCTGGTCGAAGGCACGCCGATCCGCGCCGTGTACCGTTCGCCGGGCCTTTCGCCGGCGACCATCGCGCCGGTGGCCGATGCGGCGCGTGCCGTGGGCCTGCCGGTCGGTGGCGAGTTGGATCTGTTCGCGCGTGCGCTGCAGGACCTGCGGATGGTGGAAGTGCCGGTGGTCGAGGCCGAACCGGAGGCGGAAGTCACCGCCGCAACGCAAGCCGAGCCGGTTGCCGAAGCTCCCGCCGAGCCTGAAGCACAGGCCGAGCTGGCGCTGGAAGAGCCTGCGCCCGCCGAGGCCGCAGCTCCGGTCGAGCCTGCAGAAGCACCCGCGCCAGTAGAAACATCGGAAACCGCTGAAGCCCAGCCCGAGCCGGCCGCCCCCGCGATGGCCGAAGCGATGCCGCGCGATCCGTCGATCAGCGTTGTCGTGCCGCCGCCGCAGGAAGGCGAAGTGGCCGTGCCGGCCGAAGCCGTTGCGGAGCCAGCATCCGAAGCCGCGCCTGAACCAGCGTCGGAATCCACCGAAGCAATCAGCGCTGAAGCAGCGCCGGAAACCCCGGCTGCCGAAGCAGCTCCCGAATCGCCCGAAGCCCCGGCAGCGGAGCCTGCTCCCGCACCCACGCCCGCGCCCGCCACCGTTTCGCGCCTGCCCACCACCGGCAAGCCCTACGTCCCGACCGCCGCCAAGGAAGCCGCGGAGTTCGTCGCGCGCATCGCCGAGCTCTCCGTCACCAACCCGGCCTCGGCGGCCGTCGAGGAAGAGCCGTCGCCGCAGCTCGAACTGGCACCGCCCGTCGAACCCGAAGCGCCCAAGGGCTACACGCCCGCGGTGCTCGCCATCACCGGCACCAACGGCAAGACGACCGTCACCTCGCTCACCGGCCAACTGGTCGAGCGCGCGGGCAAGACGGTGGCCGTGGCCGGCAACATCGGCCCGACGCTGCTCGACACGCTCTCGGCGCACATGGACGCCGAGACGCTGCCCGACGTGTGGGTGCTGGAGTTGTCCAGCTTCCAGCTCGACGGCGTGCAGGGCTTCGAGCCCACGGCCGCGACGGTGCTCAACCTCACGCAGGACCATCTGGACTGGCACGGCGACATGGCCGCGTACGGCGCGGCCAAGGCGCGCATCTTCGGCGCGCACGGGCTCATGATCCTCAACCGCGACGACGCCGGCGTGATGGCGATGCTGCCCGCGCCCGTCAAGGTCAAGCTGCAGCGCCCGCAGATCCGCACGCATGTCACCTTCGGTTCCGCGATGCCGCTGCGCCCGGGCGACTACGGCATCGAGCGCGTGAACGGCATGGCCTGGCTGGTGCGCGCGCTGGAAGCCGACGAAACGCAGAAGCGCAAGCGTGGTGCCGTGGTCGAGGAAGAGATCTTCCTGCAGCGGCTGATGCCCGCCGACGCGCTGCGCATCCGCGGCCGCCACAACGCCATGAACGCGCTCGCGGCCCTGGCGCTGGCCAGCGCCGCCGGCTGCCCGCTGAACGCCATGCTCTACGGCCTGCGCGAATACCAGGGCGAGCCGCATCGCGTCGAGCCCATCGCCGTCATCGACGAGGTCGAGTACTTCGACGACAGCAAGGGCACCAACGTGGGTGCCACCGCCGCCGCGCTGACCGGCCTGGGCGAGGAGCGCCGCGTGGTCGTCATTCTTGGTGGCGAAGGCAAGGGGCAGGACTTCGAGCCGCTGGCCGCGCCCGTTCGCCAGTACGCGCGCGCCGTGGTGCTCATCGGCCGCGACGCGCCGCTGATCGAAGCCGCGCTGGCATCGACGGGCGTCTCGCTGCTGCACGCCGCCTCGATGGACGAGGCGGTGAAGCTCGCGTCCGCGCGCGCCAACCCCGGCGACGCCGTGCTGCTGTCACCGGCCTGTGCGAGCTTCGACATGTTCAAGGACTATGCGCACCGCGCCGAGGTGTTCCGCGAGGCCGTGCAGGCCTACGAGGACAGCCCGCGCGGCCTGGGCGACTCGACGACGGAGGAACAGGTTTGAACTCTGCCGCATCAGGCGCCACGCCCAACGCACGCACCAGCCGCTTCGGCGGCTGGTTCAGGCGCGCGCGCAGCGGGATCGACTCGCTGCCTGTGCACCTGCCCGTGCGGCTGGGCGGCGCCGGCATCGCGCAGACCAAGGCCACGCCGATGCGCGTGCTGGGCTTCGACCAGGCGCTGGTCTGGGTCACGGTGGCGCTGCTGACCTGGGGCCTGATCATGGTGTATTCGGCCTCCATCGCGCTGCCCGACAACCCGCGCTTCGCGCGCGCGGGCTACAGCGCCTCGTATTTCCTCACGCGGCACGCGGCCTCGGTGGTGTTCGCCTTCATCGCCGCGCTGCTGACCTTCCAGATCCCGATGAAGACCTGGGAGCGCGCCGCGCCCTGGCTCTTCGTGGCCTCGCTGCTGCTGCTGGTGGCTGTGCTCATTCCGCACATCGGCATCAACGTGAACGGCGCGCGCCGCTGGCTGCCGATGGGCTTCATGCGCTTCCAGCCGTCGGAGCTGGCCAAGCTCGCGATGGTGCTCTACGCCGCCAGCTACATGGTGCGCAAGATGGAGATCAAGGAGCGCTTCTTCCGCGCCGTGCTGCCCATGGGCGTGGCGGTGGTGGTGGTCGGCATGCTGGTGATGGCCGAGCCCGACATGGGCGCCTTCATGGTGATCGCCGTGATCGCCATGGGCATCCTGTTCCTGGGCGGCGTGAACGCGCGCATGTTCTTCCTGATCGCCGCGCTGGTGGTGGTGGCCTTCGGCACCATCGTCGCGAGCAGCCCGTGGCGCCGCGAGCGCATCTTCGCGTACCTCGATCCGTGGAGCGAGGAGCACGCGCTGGGCAAGGGCTACCAGCTGTCGCACTCGCTGATCGCCATCGGGCGCGGCGAGATCTTCGGCGTCGGCCTCGGCGGCAGCGTCGAGAAGCTGCACTGGCTGCCCGAGGCGCACACCGACTTCCTGCTGGCCGTGATCGGCGAGGAGTTCGGCCTCGTCGGCGTGCTGCTGATCATCGGCCTGTTCCTCTGGCTCACCCGCCGCATCATGCACATCGGCCGCCAGGCCATCGCGCTCGACCGCGTGTTCTCGGGCCTCGTGGCCCAGGGCGTGGGCGTGTGGCTGGGCTTCCAGACCTTCATCAACATGGGCGTGAACCTCGGCGCGCTGCCGACCAAGGGCCTGACGCTGCCGCTGATGAGCTTCGGCGGCTCGGCCATTTTGATGAACCTGGTGGCGCTGGCGATCGTTCTGCGCATCGATTACGAAAACCGTGTCCTCATGCGCGGAGGCCGCGTATGAGGACATGGTTTCACCAGAATCGGGTCAGCGCGCAGCGCTGCGGCGCGCATGCGCCGCTGATGCGCGGAGGTCGCGTATGACCGGCCGCACCGCGCTCGTCATGGCCGGCGGCACCGGCGGCCACATCTTCCCCGGCCTCGCTGTGGCCGAGGCCCTGCGCGAGCGCGGCTGGAAGGTGCACTGGCTGGGCGCCCCCGGCAGCATGGAAGAAAAGCTGGTGCCGCCGCGCGGCTTCGCCTTCGAACCCGTGCAGTTCGGCGGCGTGCGCGGCAAGGGCCCGCTCACACTTTTCCTGCTGCCGCTGAAGCTGCTGCGCGCCTTCTGGCAAAGCCTGGGCGTGGTGCGCCGCGTGAGGCCCGACGTGCTGGTGGGACTGGGCGGCTACATCACCTTCCCGGGCGGGATGATGGGCGTGCTGGTCGGCAAGCCGCTGGTGCTGCACGAGCAGAACTCGGTGGCTGGCCTCGCCAACAAGGTGCTCGCGGGCGTGGCCGACCGCGTGTTCACCGCCTTTCCCAACGTGCTGAAGAAGGCGCAGTGGGTGGGCAACCCGCTGCGCTCGGCCTTCACCTCCAAGCCCGAACCGGCCGAGCGCTTCGCGGGCCGCACCGGGCCGCTCAAGCTACTGGTGGTGGGCGGAAGCCTCGGCGCGCGCGGCCTCAATACCGTGGTGCCGCAGGCACTCGCGCGCATCGCGCCGGCCGAGCGCCCGCAGGTGCTGCACCAGAGCGGCGCCAAGCAGATCGACGAGCTGCGCGCCAACTACGAGGCCGCGGGCGTCGAAGGAGAGCTGACGCCCTTCATCGAAGACACGGCGCAGGCCTATGCGGACGCCGACATGATCGTCGCGCGCGCCGGTGCCAGCACCGTCACAGAAATCGCGGCCGTCGGCGCAGCAGCGCTGTTCGTGCCTTTCCCCTCGGCGGTCGACGACCACCAGACCACCAACGCGCGCTTCCTCGTGGACGCGGGCGGCGGCTGGCTGGTGCAGCAGGCCGACCTCACTCCTGAATTGCTGGCTGATTTGCTACAGAAAACCGGGCGCGACGCGCTGATAGAGAAGGCCGCCAAGGCCAAGACCATGCAGAAGACCGAAGCCGTGGAAGCGGTGGTACGCGCCTGCGAGGAGCTTGCCAAATGAAGCACGCGATTCGTCATATTCATTTCGTCGGTGTCGGCGGTTCCGGCATGAGCGGCATTGCCGAAGTGCTCCTGAACCTGGGCTACCGCATCACCGGCTCCGACCTGTCCGACAGCGCCACGCTGCGCCGGCTCGCGGGCCTGGGCATCGGCACCTTCGTGGGCCACGCGGCCGCGCACATCGACGGCGCGGACGCGGTCGTCACCTCCACCGCAGTGCAGTCGGACAACCCCGAGGTGCTGGCCGCGCGCGAGAAGCGCATCCCGGTGGTGCCGCGCGCGCTGATGCTGGCCGAACTGATGCGGCTCAAGCAGGGCATCGCGATCGCGGGCACGCACGGCAAGACCACCACCACCAGCCTGGTGGCGAGCGTGCTCGACGCCGCCGGGCTCGACCCGACCTTCGTGATCGGCGGCCGCCTCAACAGCGCCGGCGCCAACGCGCAGCTCGGCAGCGGCGACTACATCGTGGTCGAGGCCGACGAGTCGGACGCCTCGTTCCTGAACCTGCTGCCCGTGATGGCGGTGGTCACGAACATCGACGCCGACCACATGGAAACCTACGGGCACGACTTCGCGAAGCTCAAGAAGGCTTTCGTCGACTTCCTGCACCGCATGCCGTTCTACGGCGTGGCCATCCTTTGCACGGACGACCCGGCGGTGCGCGACATCGTCGCGGACGTCACCTGCCCGGTCACGAGCTACGGCTTCGGCGAGGAGGCGCAGGTGCGCGCCATCGACGTGCGCGCCGTGGGCGGCCAGATGCATTTCACCGCGCAGCGCCGCAATGGCGTGACGCTGCCCGACCTGCCCATCGTGCTGAACCTGCCGGGCGAGCACAACGTGCGCAACGCGCTGTCGGTGATCGCGGTGGCGGTCGAGCTCGGCATTCCCGACGAGGCGGTGCAGCGCGGCCTGGCCGGTTTCAAGGGCGTGGGCCGCCGCTTCCAGAGCTACGGCGAGGTGGGCGTCCAGGACGGCAAGGCCGCGGGCGCCTTCACCGTGATCGACGACTACGGCCACCACCCGGTCGAGATGGCGGCCACGATCGCCGCCGCGCGCGGCGCATTCCCGGGCCGCCGGCTGGTGCTGGCCTTCCAGCCGCACCGCTACACCCGCACGCGCGACTGCTTCGAGGATTTCGTCAAGGTCATCGGCACCGCCGACGCGGTGCTGCTCGGCGAGGTCTATGCCGCCGGCGAGGCGCCCATCGTGGCGGCCGACGGCCGCACGCTGGCGCGTGCGCTGCGCATCGCGGGCAAGGTGGAGCCGGTGTTCGTCGACGACATCGCCGCCATGCCGCAAACCATCCTCGACAACGCGCAGGCCGGCGACGTGGTGCTCTGCATGGGGGCGGGGTCCATCGGCGCGGTGCCGGGCAAGGTGGTCGAACTCGGCAACGCCGCCGCAGCGGTCGCTGCGCCGGCGCCATCAACATCGGAACGCGCAACGCGCAAGGGGAGGGCATCATGAGCCTTCAGGATCCAAAACTCTTCGGCAAGGTCGCCGTGCTGTGCGGCGGCAGTTCCGCCGAACGCGAGATTTCGTTGATGTCCGGCACCGGCGTGCTGGAAGCGCTGCGTTCGCGCGGCGTCGACGCGCATGCCTTCGACCCGTCGGAGCGCGAGCTGGCCGACCTGCAGCGCGAAGGCTTCGCGCGCTGCTTCGTCGCGCTGCATGGCCGCCATGGCGAAGACGGCACCGTGCAGGGCGCGCTCGAGCTGCTCGGCATTCCCTACACCGGCTCGGGCGTGATGGCCTCGAGCGTGGCGATGGACAAGGTCATGACCAAGCGCATCTGGCAGGCCGACGGCCTGCCGACGCCCAAGTACGTGCGCCTGGCCTTCGACCAGCAAAGCCGCGAACAGATTCGTGCCGTGCCCGACGTGCTCGGCCTGCCGCTGATCGTGAAGCCGCCGCGCGAGGGCTCGTCCATCGGCGTCACCAAGGTCGAGGGCTATTCGCAGATGCAGGACGCCGTGGCGCTCTCCGCGAAGTACGACGCCGACGTGCTCTGCGAGGAGTTCATCGAAGGCGAGGAAGTCACCTGCGCCGTGCTCGGCCAGGGGCTCGGGGCGCGCGCGCTGCCGGTGGTGCGCATCGCGGCGCCCGAAGGCGCCTACGACTACCAGAACAAGTACTTCACCGACGACGTGAAGTACCAGTGCCCGAGCGGCCTGCCCGAGGCCGAGGAGCACGAGATCCAGCGCATCACGCTGGCGGCGTACCACACGCTCGGCTGCCGCGGCTGGGGCCGCGCCGACGTGATGATCCGCGCCAGCGACCGCAAGCCCTTCCTGCTCGAGATGAACACCTCGCCCGGCATGACCAGCCACTCGCTGGTGCCGATGTCGGCGCGCGCGGCGGGCATTCCCTACGAAGAGCTGTGCCTGCGCGTGCTGGCCTCGGCCTCGCTGGATGCCAGGGGAGGCGCGTACTAGCCATGGCCGACAGCATTCCCGTGCCCTTCGACGTCAAGCTCATGAACATCGTCGCGAACCTGGCGTTCGTGATGGTGGCGCTCATGCTGCTGGCGGCGGGCGCATGGTGGGTGCTGCGCCAGCCTTTCTTCCCGCTCGCGGGCATCAAGGTCGACGGCGAGGTCACGCACAACAACGCGGTCACGCTGCGTGCCAATGTGGCGCCGCAGCTCAACGGCAACTTCTTCACCATCGACCTGGCGCGTGCGCGCACCGCCTTCGAGTCGGTGCCGTGGGTGCGCAGCGCGGTGGTGCGGCGCGAGTTCCCGAACAAGCTGCGCGTGACGCTCACCGAGCAGGTGCCGGTGGCCAGCTGGGGCGACGAGGCGGGCTCGAAGCTGATCAACGGCTTCGGCGACGTGTTCGAGGCCAACGTGGCCGAGGTGGACGACAACCTGCCGCGGCTCGACGGCCCGATCGAGCAGGCCGGGCAGGTGCTCGGCATGTACCGCGTGCTCGCGCCGCAGTTCCAGCCCTACGACTTCGGCATCGACGAGCTCACGCTGTCGAGCCGGGGCAGCTGGAAGGTGGTGCTCGACAGCGGCGCACGGATCGAGCTCGGCCGCGGCCAGAGCGAAGAGGTGTCGGCGCGGTTGCAGCGTTTCCTGAAGACCGTGACCCAGGTCGCGGGCCAGTACCACCGCACGGTGGCCGACGTCGAAGGCGCCGACCTGCGCCACAACGACGCGTATGCATTGCGGCTGCGCGGCGTCACCACGGTCTCGCCCGAGACCCCAAGAAGAATCAAGTAGCGAATACCGAGGACATCTCAATGCCCAAAGAATACAAAGACCTGGTCGTAGGACTCGACATCGGCACCGCCAAGGTGATGGTGGTGGTGGCCGAGGTGCTGCCCGGCGGCGAACTCAAGCTCGCAGGACTCGGCATCGCGCCGAGCAACGGCCTGAAGCGCGGCGTGGTGGTGAACATCGACGCCACCGTGCAGAGCATCCAGCAGGCGCTGAAAGAGGCCGAGCTGATGGCTGACTGCAAGATCAGCCGCGTCTACACCGGCATCACCGGTAGCCACATCCGCGGCATCAACTCGAGCGGCATGGTGGCGGTGAAGGACAAGGAAGTGACGCCGGCCGACGTGGCTCGCGTGGTGGAAACCGCGCGCGCGATCAACATCTCGAGCGACCAGCGGCTGCTGCTGGTCGAACCGCAGGAGTTCGTGATCGACGGCCAGGACGTGAAGGAGCCGATCGGCATGAGCGGCATGCGGCTCGAGGCCAAGGTGCACATCGTGACCGGTGCGCAGAGCGCGGCCGAGAACATCATCAAGTGCGTGCGCCGCTGCGGCCTCGAGGTCGACCAGCTGATGCTGAACCCGCTGGCCTCGAGCCAGGCGGTGCTGACCGAGGACGAGCGCGAGCTCGGCGTGGTGCTGGTGGACATCGGCGCGGGCACCACCGACGTGGCCATCTTCACCAACGGTGCGATCCGCCACACGGCCGTGATCCCGATCGCGGGCGACCTGATCACCAGCGACATCGCGATGGCGCTGCGCACACCCACCAAGGACGCGGAAGACATCAAGGTCGAGAACGGCTATGCCAAGCAGCTGCTGGCCGACCCCGACACGCAGGTGGAGGTGCCTGGCCTCGGCGACCGCGGCCCGCGCATGCTGAGCAAGCAGGCGCTGGCCGGCGTGATCGAGCCGCGCATCGAGGAGATCTTCTCGCTGGTGCAGCAGGTGGTGCGCGAGTCGGGCTACGAAGAGGTGCTCTCTTCGGGCGTGGTGCTCACCGGCGGCAGCGCGGTGATGCCCGGCATGGTCGAGCTCGGCGAGGACATCTTCCTGAAGCCGGTGCGCCGCGGCATTCCGAAGTATTCGAGCGCGTTGTCCGACATGGTGGCGCAGCCCCGCGCCGCCACCGTGATGGGCCTGCTCGAGGAAGCACGCTTCGCACGCATGCGCGGCTTCAAGGTCGCGCAGAAGAACGGGTCCGTAAAGACTGCGTTCGGACGTTTCAAGGACTTCATCGTGGGGAACTTCTGACCATGTATCACTCCCCACTCTGGCTCGCACGCGGCAGTCCTCCGTTGCATTTCAACGAGCGATGGCGACGAACAGGTCCACCATCGTGACGACCCCATCGTTGAACTCGTCACGGCACAAGAAATATTCATAGATACATAACGGCAACTGCAAAATTCAAGGAGTTAAAAATGACCATCGAAATGATCGAAGTCGAAGAATTCAACCAGGGCACGCAGATCAAGGTGATCGGTGTCGGCGGTGGTGGCGGCAATGCGGTCGCCCACATGATGGAGCGTGGCGTGCAGGGCGTTCAGTTCGTCTGCGCGAACACCGATGCACAGGCCCTTCAACGCAGCAACGCGCACAAGAACATCCAGCTCGGCACCAGCGGCCTGGGCGCCGGCAGCAAGCCCGACAAGGGGCGTGAAGCGGCCGAGCTCGCGGTGGACGACATCCGCGCCGCCATCGACGGCGCGCACATGCTGTTCATCACGGCCGGCATGGGCGGCGGCACGGGCACCGGTGCGGCGCCCGTGATCGCGCGCGTCGCGAAGGAAATGGGCATCCTCACCGTGGGCGTGGTGACCAAGCCCTTCGACTGGGAAGGCGGCCGTCGCATGACGAATGCCGACGCGGGCCTGGCCGAACTCGAAGCGAACGTCGATTCGCTGATCGTGGTGCTCAACGAGAAGCTGCTCGACGTGCTGGGCGAGGACATCACCCAGGACGAAGCCTTCGCGCACGCCAACGATGTGCTGAAGAACGCCGTGGGCGGCATCTCGGAAATCATCAACGAGTACGGCGGCGTGAACGTCGACTTCGAAGACGTGCGCACCGTGATGGGCGAACCCGGCAAGGCCATGATGGGCACGGCCGCGGCCGCGGGCCCGGACCGCGCGCGCATCGCTGCCGAACAGGCCGTGGCCTGCCCGCTGCTCGAAGGCATCGACCTCTCGGGTGCCAAGGGCGTGCTGGTGCTGGTGACCGCATCGAAGGGTTCGCTGAAGCTGAACGAGTCGAAGCTCGCGATGAACACCATCCGCGCCTACGCCTCGCCCGACGCGCACGTGATCTACGGCGCTGCCTACGACGAAAGCCTGGGCGACGAAATGCGCGTGACCGTGGTGGCCACGGGCCTGTCGCGCGCCGACGCACGCCGCCAGGCTCCGACGCTCGAAGTCATCCGCACCGGCACCGACAACATCCCGTTCACCGTGCCCACGATGGGCGGCACCGGCCACGCCAGTGGCGGCAGCCAGCCGAACTACGACGGCATGGCGGTTCCCAGCGTGTGGCGTACCAACCGCACGATGGCCGCGGCCAAGGTGGATGCGCTGTCGTCGGGCGGCATGGACGACTTCGAGATTCCCGCTTTCCTGCGCCGTCAGGCTGACTGACGGAAGGCAACCGAACGCTCAGGGCACGAGGGCTCGCAAGGGGTACGGGGAAGACCTGAAAGGGACTTCTGCCGGCTCTAGGCGCTGCGTTCACCTCGTGCCCTTTGCGTCTATCGCCAGGATTGCGTAGAACCTATGTCTATCGCTGCCATAGCGAGGGGAATAGGCCGCCACCCCCGTGGCGCGCCTAAAATCCCCGGCGTGCTGCAACAACGAACCCTCAAGTCGATCAGCCGCGCCGTGGGCGTGGGGCTTCACAGCGGGCAACGCGTGGAACTGACCCTGCGACCGGCCCCAGCCGACACGGGCATCGTGTTCCGCCGCGTCGACCTGTCCGAGCCGGCCGAGATCCGCATGACCGCCGAAGCGGTGACCGACACGCGCCTGGCCTCCACGGTCTCGACCGGCGGCGCGAAGGTGCAGACGGTCGAGCATCTGATGTCGGCCTGTGCGGGCCTGGGCATCGACAATCTCTACATCGACATCACGGCCGACGAAGTGCCGATCCTCGACGGATCGGCCTCGTCCTTCGTGTTCCTGCTGCAAAGCGCGGGCATCGAACTGCAGAAGGCGCCGCGCCGCTTCATCCGCGTGACCCGCAAGGTCGAGGTGCGCGAGGGCGAAGGCGCCAACGAGAAGTGGGCGAGCCTGGAGCCTTACCACGGCTACAAGCTGAGCTTCGAGATCGACTTCGACCACCGCGTGGTCAATTCCACCGGCCAGCGCGTGGAGTTCGACCTCGGCACCGATTCGTACAGCCGCGACATCGCGCGTGCCCGCACCTTCGGTTTCACCAAGGAAGTCGAGTACATGCGCAGCAAGGGCCTCGCACTCGGCGGCGGCCTGGACAACGCCATCGTGATGGACGACACCAAGGTGCTCAATGCCGGCGGCCTGCGCTACGACGACGAGTTCGTGAAGCACAAGATCCTCGACGCCATGGGCGACCTGTACATCATCGGCAAGCCGCTGCTCGCGGCCTACACCGCGTTCCGCTCGGGCCATGCGCTCAACAACAAGCTGCTGCGCGAACTGCTGGCCAACAGCGATGCCTACGAGGTCGTGACCTTCGAGGACGAAAAGCGCGCACCGCGCGGTTTCGGCGAAGTGGCCCGGGCCTGGTAGGCTGCGCCAGGACGATGCTTCTTTTCCGCTGGGCCATCCTGCTGCTCTTGCTGGTGGCGGGCGTGTCGTTCGCTTTCTATGCGGGCACGGGGCAGACCCGGTACCGGCGCATCGGCTGGATCGTGCTCAAGTGGACGCTGTTTGCGGCGTTCGGCTTCTTCGCGGTGCTGATCGCCGAGCGGGTGATTTAGCTCGCCCCCAGGCTGCGCGCACTTCGTGTCGCAACGCCCTCCCCCTACCGGGGGCAACACCAGAGGCCCGGCGGAGCCGGTTCCTCGGTGTTTCGCGAGAAAGGCAGCCACGTAGCCACGTATGAAGGCACGGCGTGGGGGTCAATCGGCCAGCGTCTGCAGGGCCTGCACCTGCTGCGCGAGCAGCGGCCCCTTGCGGTGTGCTGGCACCAGCAGCACGACCGTGTCGCCCAGCGCCTTCGGCCGCCCCCAGGGCGCATGCAGCTTGCCCTGCGCGAGCAGCGGCGCCACGAGCCGTTCACGCCCCATCAGCACGCCTTCGCCATCGAGCGCCGCCTGCAGCGCGAGGCTGTAGAGCGAGAAGTCCGGGCCGGCGGCCAGTGCGTCGGCCTCGGCTGCGCCCGTGCCAGGGCGCACGGCCTGCAGCCAGCGTGTCCAGTCATCGCGCCACACGGTGTCGTGCAGGCCGCTGCAGCGCGCGAGCACTTCGGCCAGGTCGTCGAGCGGGCGTGGCCTGCCGCCGGGGGCCTGCTGCCGGATGCGCGGGCTGCACACCGGCAGGAGCCGGTCGCGCGCGAGCGCGACGGCTTGGGCGCCGACGGTCGTCTCGATGCGCTCGCCAGCCCGTGCGTAGAACAGTCCGAGGTCGAAAGGTTCGCGGCGGAAATTCGGCGGGTGTTCGAGCGCCGTCACCGACACCTGCACGCCGGGCAGCGCGGCCTTCAACTTCGAGAGCCGCGGCGACAGCCAGAGCTGCGCCACCGCGGGCAGGGCCGCCACCTGCAGCGTGCTGCGGCGCGCGGCGGTTTGCGTTTCATGGCGCAGTGCCTGCACGGCGAGGCCGAGCTGATCGACCGCCGCGCTCAGGGCAGGCAGCGCACGCCGGCCATGCGCGCTCAGGCGGATCCCCTGGCTGTGGCGCTCGAACAGCGCGCCGCCGGCCCAGGCTTCCAGCGCCTTGATCTGCTGCGCGACGGCCGCGGGGGTGACGAACAGCTCTTCGGCCGCACGTGCAAAGCTGCCGTGGCGTGCCGCGGCCTCGAAGGCGCGAACGGCCGTGTGCGGTGGCAGGCGAGGGCGGGGCGGTGCGAGTGGCATGCGAGGGGCCCAAGCTTTTCTAGGGCTCAGGCCCAGATTATCCGTGTTGCCCGCCGCGGTGTGGCGGGCGACCATGCGGCCACTCACCACTTCCAGCGAGATACGCCGCATGCCCGCCGCCCTCCAACGCCGCCCCTGGGTTCCCGCTGCCAGCGAAGACCATGTGCTCGCCATCGCCGGCGATACCGCCGCGCGTGAGGCTGCCGGTGTTGCCGCCGAGATCGAACGGCTGGCCGACGACAACCACCGCATCCACGACCGCGAGGGCCTGAACCTCAACCCCGCCACCAACGTGATGAACCCGGCCGCCGAGGCGCTGCTGTCGCGCGGCCTGGGCTCGCGCCCGTCGCTCGGCTACCCCGGCGACAAGTACGAGATGGGGCTGGAGGCCATCGAGCGCATCGAAGTGATCGCGGCCGAACTGGCTGCCGAGGTGTTCGGCGCGAAGTTCGCCGAAGTGCGCGTGAGCTCGGGCGCGCTGTCGAATCTGTATGTGTTCATGGCGACCTGCCAGCCGGGCGACACCATCATCGTGCCGCCGCCGGCCATCGGCGGGCACGTGACGCACCATGCGGCAGGCGCGGCCGGGCTCTACGGCCTGAAGCCGGTTTCCGCGCCGGTCGATGCCGACGGCTACACGGTCGATGCGGTTGCGCTGGCCCGGCTTGCCCGCGAGGTCAGGCCGAAGCTCATCACCATCGGCGGCAGCCTGAATCTGTTTCCGCATCCGGTGCCCGCGATCCGCGAGATCGCGGACAGCGTGGGCGCGAAGCTGCTGTTCGATGCCGCGCACCTCTCGGGCATGGTGGCCGGCAGGGCCTGGCCGCAGCCGCTCGAAGAGGGCGCGCATGCCATCACCATGAGCACCTACAAGAGCCTCGGCGGACCGGCGGGCGGATTGATCGTGTCGAACGACGCGGCGCTGATGGCGCGCATCGACGCCATTGCCTATCCCGGCCTCACGGCCAATTCCGATGCGGGGCGAACGGCGGCGCTGGCCCGCGGCCTGCTCGACTGGAAGGTGCACGGCAAGGCCTACGCAACAGCGATGCGCGACACCGCGCAGGCGCTCGCGCGCGCGCTCGATGCCGAGGGACTGCCGGTGTTCGCGAAGGCGCGCGGCTTCACGCAATCGCACCAGTTTGCGGTCGAGGCCGCGCACTGGGGCGGCGGGCAGCGTGCGGCAAGGAAGCTGGCCCAGGGCGGCCTGCTGGCCTGCGGCATCGGCCTGCCGATCGCGCCGGTCGAAGGCGACATCAATGGCCTGCGGCTCGGCGTGCCCGAGATCGTGCGGCTCGGCTTCACGCCCCAGGACATGCCGGAACTCGCATCGTGGATCGCCCGTGCGCTGGATGGCGATGCGGCGTCCGTGGCGGCCGAGGTGCGCGAACGCCGCACGCGGCTCGACGGCCTGCGCTACATCGTGCGCTGAGTCAGCGAGAGCGGCCCTGCCGGTACGTGCCGGCGTGCGTTTTCGACAACTCGGCGGCTTGCGCCAGCCGCGCCATCGACCGGCCCACCTGTGCGTGCGTGATGGCGATGCCCAGCGCGTCCGCCGCGTCGGCCCCCGGCAGGCCCGGCAGGTCGAGCAATCGCTTCACCATCTCCTGCACCTGCGCCTTGGCGGCCTGGCCGTGGCCCGCCACCGCCTTCTTCATCTGCAGCGCGGTGTATTCGGCCACCGTGAGGTTGCTGTTCACCAGCGAGGTCACGCAGGCGCCGCGCGCCTGGCCCAGCAGCAGCGTCGACTGCGGGTTGACGTTGACGAAGATGATTTCGACCGCCGATGCATCGGGCTGGTAGCGCGCGGCGATTTCCGCGATGCCGTCGAACAGCACCTTGAGCCGCGCCGGCAGGTTGCCGCTGCCCAGGTGCCGCGTGCTGATGGTGCCGCTGGCCACGTAGCGCAGCGCATGGCCGTCCGCATCCACCACGCCGAAGCCGGTGGTGAGAAGGCCGGGGTCGATGCCGAGAATGCGCATGTCAGGCGTTGAAGTACCAGCGGATCGAATGGAAGAAGATCGGCGCCGCAAAGCAGAGCGCATCGACGCGGTCCAGCAGGCCGTTCGCACCGGTCACGCCCACGCCCTTCTGCCCCCAGTTGGGAATGCCCCGATCGCGCTTGAGCGCCTTCATCACCAGGTGACCCATCGAGCCCGCGATGCAGGCGATGAGCGACACCGCGAGCGCCTGGCCGAACTTGAAGGGCGTGATGAACGAGAACAGCGCACCCACCAGGCTGGCCACCCCGATGCCGATGCCCCAGCTGGTCCAGTTGAAGCTGCGGCTCACGTTGGGCGCAAAGGGCTTGCGTTGCGTGCGGCGCGAAATGACGTGCTGCACCAGCACCGAGGTCTGCACCACGAACACCAGGAAGAACACGAGGAACGCGCTCTTGCCCTCGTAGCCGGGGAAGGTCAGGAGCAGCAGCGCCGGCACATGGCTCATGCCGTAGACGCAGACCATGATGCCCCACTGCAGCTTGGCATTGCGTTCGAGGAACTGGCTCGAATCGTTGGCCAGCGCGCTCGCGACCGGGATCGCGAGGAACACGTAGACCGGAATGAACACGGTGAACAGGTCGAAGCGCGCCGTGGCCACCAGCCAGAACTGGATCGGCAGCACCACGAAGAACGCGAGGATCAGGCTGCGGTGATCGCCGCGGCGCGTGGGCGAGAGGGTGATGAACTCGCGCAGCGCGAAGAAGGCGATCAGCGCGAACAGCACGGTGGCGACCGTTTCGCCCAGCGCCCAGCCGATCCAGAAGATCAGCACCATGAACCAGGTGGTGCCCAGCAGCGCGCGGTAGTGCCGCAGCTCCGCCTGCCAGGCCTCGTCGTGCACGGGGTTGCGCTTTTCCCTGAAGCTCAGGAAAAAGGCGGTGGTGCTGATGATCACGAGCAGGCCGAAGACGATCAGGAAGAGGGCCGCGACCTGCTGGGTCGGGGTGAGGCTGCGCAGGAACTGGTTCATGTCAGTTTTCCATCGCGCCCCGAACAGCACACTTCAAACACAACGCGACGATTCGAAAAGCAGGATTTCATTTCAGACGTCGCGCAATGCGATCACCGCCGCACGTGCGCGGTCGAGAAAGGGGCGGCGCTCCTCGCCGTCTTCGACGCGAAGAGGCGCACCGAAGGTGACGGAGCAGAGGATGGGCACCGGCACGATCTCGCCCTTGGGCATGACGCGCTGCACGTTGTCGATCCAGGCCGGGACCAGCACCACCTCGGGGAACATGGTGGCGAGCGTGTAGAGGCCCGACTTGAACTTCTGCGGCTCGCCGGTGTGGCCGCGCGTGCCTTCGGGAAAGATGATGATCGAGTCGCCGCTGCGCAGGGCGTCCGCGAGCGGTGCCAGCGGATCGGCTGCGGGGGGCGCGGCCTCGGCCGGCGACTCGGGTTCCGCCATGGCCGGCGGCGCGACGGGTGGCGGCGGAGGCGGTGGTGGGGGCGGGGGAAGGTCGAGCTGCCCCTGCACCTCGTTCACGGCCTCGGTGGCCGGTTCGGCGGCGGGCGGCGCGATCGGCAGCAGCGGTTCCATCGAAGGCTCGATGCGTTCGGCCGGCGCTGCGGCGACAGCGCGTGCAAGCGGCGCCGGAACCTGGACTTCCGCCGGGGCGGGGGCCGCCGCGGCCGTCGCCGTCGCCGCGCGCTCCACATACACCGCGTTGAACACCTCCGTCGTGATCCAGCGCTTGAACGGCGTGTTGGCCCAGTAGTCGCGCGCCGCAATCGGCCGCGTGATGCTGCGCAGCTCCTCGGGCAGCGCCGCCCAGATCATCACGAGGTCGGCGTGGCTCTGGTGGTTGGCGAAATAGATGCGCTGCTCGGCCTTCGGCGGACAGCCATACCACCGTGCCTGGGCCCCCGTGAGCAAGCGGACGATCCCCAACAACAACCAACCTGTGAGCTTTGCCAGCATGGGCGCGATGATACGGGGCATGCGATGGCGTTTCGATCCTCTTTCTCTGGTGTGGGCGGTGGCCCTGTTCCTTGTTCTCGTGCTGCTGGCCACCGTTGGCGCACGCTGGGGCTGGCTGCGCAGTTTCTTCGGCGACGTGCTGGCCGTGGCGTGGGTCTACGTGGTCTTCAGGACCTTCGTTGCCGCGCGCGTGCTGCCACTGGCGCTGGCCGCGCTCGGCGTGGGCCTGGCGGTCGAGCTGGGGCAGTTCCTCGCATCCGCCTGGCACCTGCACATTCCGAACCGCGCCCTGCGCATCGTGCTCGGCAGCACGGCCGACTGGTGGGATGTGCTGGCCTACGCGATCGGCTTCGCGGCCGTGCTGGTCATCGAGGCGCTGCGCGATGCCATCGTCAGGGCAGCTCGGCCGCAGGCATCCGTGCCAGGACCGTCGACGCCCGCCCGCTGAGGTAGGCCGAGCCGGGGCGGCGCTCGAAGAACTTGGGGCTCGGCAGCATCACGGCGAGGCGCGCGGCTTCGTTGGCGCTCAGGCGCGAGGCGGGCTTGCGGAAGTAGTACTGGGATGCCGCCTCGGCGCCGAACACGCCTTCGCCCCATTCGACGTTGTTGAGGTAGATCTCCAGGATGCGCCGCTTGTCGAGCAGCGCCTCGAGCAGCGTGGCGAGCACCAGCTCCTGGCCCTTGCGCAGCAGCGTGCGCTCGCCGGAGAGCAGCAGGTTCTTCGCGAGCTGCTGCGTGATGGTGGAGCCGCCGCGCAGGCGCACCGGCTGCACCGGCTTGCCGCGCGCCACGGCCCGCGCGGCGCGCTTGGCGGCCAGCTCTTCGGCCTTGGCGTTGCGCGCGCGTGCGCGCTCGATGGCTTCCCATTCCACGCCGCCGTGGTCGACGAAGCTGGCGTCTTCGCTGGCGATGACGGCGCGCTTGAGCGTGTCGTTGATCTGTGAATACGGCACCCATTCCTGGCGCCATCCGCCCTTGCCGCCCTGGTGGAGGGCAATCTGCCAGGCCTCGGAGCGCTGGAAGGCGGTGCTCTGCGGGTCGATCGCCGCCATGGCGGCGATGCGCACGACGAAGAAGAGTTCGAGTGCCACGCCCGCCACCAGAAGGCAGGCGATCAGGCGCAGCACGGCTTTCATGTCTGGGGGTGTTTCACAGCGACGCGCGCAGTTCGGCCAGCACCTGCGCGGAGGGTGGGCGCACGCCGCGCCAGATCTCGAACGATTCGGCCGCCTGTTCGACCAGCATGCCGAGCCCGTCGCGCGGCACGGCGCCGTGGGCCTCGGCCCAGGCCATGAAGCCGGCGGCCGCGGGGCCGTACATCATGTCCACGGCGAGTGCGCCGGCGCGCAGCACCTGTGCGCCCACCGGCACCGCGTCGCCCGCGAGGCTGGAGGCCGTGGCGTTGACCACCACGTCGAAGCTGCCCGGTACCTCGTCGAGCGCCCAGGCTTCCAGCGTGGCACCGTGGCGCAGCGCGAGCGCGGCATGGCGCCGGACCACGGCGACAGCCTTGTCGACGGTGCGGTTGGCCACCACGATGCGTGCGGCACCCGCATCGAGCAGCGGGCCCAGCACGCCTGCGGCGGCGCCACCGGCACCGATCAGCAGGAGTTCCTTGCCCGCCAGCGGCACGCCCGCGTTGCGCACGATGTCGTTGACGAGGCCGATGCCGTCGGTGTTGTCGGCGTGGATGCTGCCGTCGGCGTCGAAGCGCAGCGTGTTGACCGCCTGCGCCAGCAGGGCGCGCTCGCTGGTGTGCTGCGCCAGCGCGGCGGCTTCGAACTTGAAGGGCACGGTGATGTTGCAGCCGCGCGCGGTGTCGCCGCGTTCGGCGGCCTCGCGCCGGAAGCCGGCGATGCCTTCGGCGAAGGCGCCGAGCGGAACCAGCCGCCGGCTGTAGTCCATCTGCTGGCCGCAGAGTTCGGCAAAGCGGGCGTGGATGCGCGGCGAGCGGCTGTGCTCGACGGGGTTGCCCATGACGCAGTACAGATCCATGGCGCGGGGTGTCGTTGCTGTGGTTGCTATTGCGTGATTTCCATCGTGCCGTCGCGCGCGAAGCGGAACAGGCCCTGGATCACCATCTGGTCGGCCTGTTCGCGGCGCATGGCGCTGGTGAACTTGCCGAAGTTGCCGGCGCTGCGAACGATCGCCTGCGCCCGGCGGTCGAGCGCGATGTTGCCCGAACTCTGGTCGACGACGGCCGAGAGGATGCTGCCGTCGAAGTTGACGGTCATCGTCATCTTGAGTTCGCCGTAGAGCTTCTTGCCGGCCAGCTCGGGAAAGTTTTCCGCAGCGCGCGCCTCGACGCGGCGAAGCATCGTGTCGACATACACCGCGAAGGCGGTCTCGCGCGTGGAGGGGCTGATGTAGCGCTTCTTGGGGCGCGCGTTTTCCTCGTTCACGCGGCGTTCGATCTGGGCCAGCAGCTCGACCATCTGGCGGCGCTTTTCCTCCTGCGCCGCCGCTTCGGTCGGATCTCCCGCATTGCGCGGATCGCGCACGGGCATGGCGGCCAGTTCGCGCTTGATCTGCGTGATCATCTGCATCTGCTCGGCCTGCATCGCATCGACCTTGCGCTGCGCGTCCTCGAACGAGTCGCCGATCGCGGTGAAGCTCGACGGCGGCAGCGGGCTGGTGGCACGTCCCTTGTCGAGGTCGCCGCCGCCCGCGAGCGAGGTCTGCGCCATCAGCTTGGCGTTCGCATCGGGCCGCTCCTTGGTCTTGCTGTTGACCAGGATGACCTCGAGCGGCGTTTCGCTGAAGACGCGATTGAACGACTCGGGATCGACGAAGCGCACCGCCAGCAGCGCGGCATGCGCAATGACCGACACGCCGAGCGCAATCTGCAGCGTGCTGAGGTCCTTGAAGTTCATTCTCGAAACTCCTCCAGGGGCTGCATTTCTCCGGACGTTCCGCCGGAGCGCAGTAAACAGACCTCCGCGCCGCGCGCTTCGGTATTCGCCTTGGGAACGGCCCAGGGGCTCATGCCGGTGTATTTTCCGGCGTGGCCTCGCTGTCGCTCAGGTCGACGGCGATGGCGATCGGGCCAGCGACTTCTTCTTCGTCCTCGCCGCTCTCGTCCTCGGCTGCGGCGGCATCGGCCTTGGGCGCGTCGAGGCGTTCGAGGACGGTGCCGCTCACGTCGAGGGCGATCTCGTCGATCTCGCCGAGCTTCACGCGCAGGCGCGCGCCGCGCTCCTGCTGGCCGGCCACCGGGAACACCAGCGGCAGCGTGTCGGCACGCACCAGCGCGCCGTTGGGAATGTCCTTGATGACCGTGGCCTCGAGCTCGCTGATGCCTTGCTGCTGCAGGTACTTGAGCGTCCAGAAGCGTTCCATGCCGCCCTGGTAGGCGTTGTAGGTCGCATAGGCGGCATCGAAGCCCGAGAGGATCGAGAACAGGTCGGCGTCCTTCGGCTTGAAAGGCGCGGCCAGTGCCGCGGTCTTGCCGTGGCGCGCGGCCGCGATGATCTGCCACTGGTTTACGAGGTCGGTGTAGCGGCGCAGCGGCGACGTGCTCCACGCATAGCTCTTCACGCCCAGGCCCGCATGCGGCAGTGCGCGCGTGCCCATGCGCACCTTGATGCCGGGCGCGAGGCTGGCCTGGCTGCGGTAGAGCCCGGGCACGCCGAGTTCGCCGAGCCAGCCGCCCCAGCTGCTGTTGGCCAGGATCATGGCCTCGGACACGATCAGGTCGAGTGGCGCGCCGCGCTGGCGCGTGCTGATCTGCACCGGCTCGTTGCCGGTGGGCTCGCCGTCGTTGCCGACGAGGCGGAAGTTGTAGTCGGGCCGGTTGAAGTTCTCGGGCTTGCCGCGCACCACTTCGCGCTGCGCCTTCAAGTGCTTCGCGAGGCGGAACAGGAAGGAGAGCGGGACGCGCAGGCCGGCTGCGGTTTCGGGCGTGTTGTCGCTCGCGAACGAGGCGTCTTCGAGCCAGGGCTGCGTGACGACGCTGTCGAGCTGGTCGTGGCGCAGGTTGGCCACGATCGGCACGCGTTCGAGCTTCGTCTCCGTGGACTGCAGCGCGAGCGTGGCTTCGTCGAAGCGCGCGTAGAGCGACACCGCCGGCCGGTCGCCGCCTTCGAGCAGGGTGTAGGTATTCACCACCTCGTCCGGAAGCATGGTGATCTTGTAGCCGGGCATGTAGACCGTGGACATGCGCGAGCGTGCCACCTGGTCGATGGCACTGCCCGGCGTGAGCGCCAGGGCCGGCGCCGCGATGTGGATGCCGACCGTGACGGTGCCGCTGCCCAGGCCCTGCACCGACAGCGCATCGTCGATCTCGGTGGTCTGCGAATCGTCGATCGAGAAGGCCTGCAAACCGGCGGCCAGCGGCAGGTCGTCGGCAATGGCCGGCGCCGTGAGGGCCGGGAAGCCGGTGCCCTTGGGGAAGTTCTCGAACAGGAAGCGCCGCCAGTGGAACTGGTAGGGCGAGTCGATGGCGCCGGCGCGCTCCAGCAGCTCGAGCGGCGGGCGTTGCGTGGTGCGTGCGGCGTCGACCACGGCCTTGTATTCGGGCGCGTTCTTGTCGGGCTTGAACAGGATCTTGTAGAGCTGTTCGCGGATCGGCGGCGGGCACACGCCCTCGGCCAGTTGTCCGGCCCATTCGACGATCTGCGCCTGGACGGCCTTCTTCTTCTCGATGGCGGCGAGCGCCTGCTGCACGATCTCGGCCGGCGCCTTCTTGAAGCGCCCCTTGCCCGCGCGGCGGAAGTAGTGCGGTGCCTCGAACAGCGCGAACAGCGCGGCGGCCTGCTGCGCGAGCGTCGGCTTGTCGCTGAAATAGTCGGCGGCGAGTTCGGCAAAACCGAATTCGCCCTCGGCTGCGAATTCCCAGGCCAGGTCGAGGTCCATCGTGGCGGCGAGCGCACGCGCCTGCGCGATCAACTCGGCCGGGGCCGGTTTCTCGAAGCGCAGAACGATGTTGGCGCCCTTGACCTTGACGCGCTTGCCGGTCTCGAGCTCGACCTGCGCCGAGGCTTCGGCCTCCGACAGCACGCGGCCGCCGAGGTACTTGCCGGCTTCTTCAAACAATACAAACATGGGCCGATTGTCCCATGCGCGAATGGGCTCGCCCCCAGGCTTGCCCACTTCGTGTGGCCGCCAACCCCCTACCGGGGGCAACACCTGCGGCCCGGCGAAGCCGGTTCCGCGGTGTTCCCGAACTTCAGACGGGGTTGATGAAATCCATGACGTCGTCCAGATGGCTTTTCTCGAAATCCGAGAGCGCGTGGTCGCCGCCTTCGAGCAGCTTGATGTTGCTGTCGGGGTAGCGCGCGGACATTTCGTGCCAGTCGAGCGCCTCGTCACCCTTCGCGATGATCGCGAAGATGCGCTCGGGGCGGGTGAGCGGGCCGACCTCCATGGCGCGCAGTTCCTGGATGTACTCGGGCCGGAAATAGAAATGTTCGGCCGGGTCGTGCCAGACGGTCTGGTCGCCGATGTAGCGCGTGAGGTCGCGCGCCGGATACACGGCGGGGTTGAGCAGCACGGCGCGGCAGCGCGTCATGCCCGCGACGTAGGTGGCGTAGAAGCCGCCCAGCGACGAGCCGATCACGGCCATCGACTTGCGCGGCCAGTGCGCAATGCCCTTCATCACCATGTCGATGGCGTCGTGCGGCGAGGGCGGCAGCTGCGGGCACCACCACTCCAGGTTCGGGTGCGCCTGCGCCACGCGATGCGCGACCAGCCGCGCCTTCGTCGAGCGAGGCGAGGAACGGAAGCCGTGCAGATACAACAGATGGGTGGTTTGCGGGTCCATGCGGGGAAGGGCGGAAAGGTGCGAACGCCGCACCTTGCTTGCCAAGGCGGGGTAATTTTGCATGAGGTCCGTGGCCGCAAAACGGCTTCCAGCGTGCAAAGACCTGCAGTGGAGGGACTTGGGGAAAGCAATGACTCATCACGATCTGCAGCGCGCCAACGTCTCGTTGACCTCGGTCCCCGTGTGGCTGGAGTCCAAAAGTATTCATGACGCTGCCCTTCGTCGCCGACGTCGCGCCGTCGGCGGTGAGTCGGCCTGCAAAAAGAAAACGCCCGATCTTCGCGGCGTACTGCGCCGCGCACATCCCATGAAAGGGTGAGGCGGGCGGGGGGCTTTCGGGGGCGTCGAGGCTTATGCTCCTGCTCCATGAATACAGAGGCTCTGGATGACGGGATGCCACGCCGCTGGGGTGTGCTCGTGGTCGAGGACGACAGCCGCGCGCGCGCCTTCTTCGAGGCCAGCGTGCAGCGCAGCCCGCGCCTTTTCTGGCTCGGCAGCGCAGGCACGGTGCTGGAGGCGCTGGCCTGGCTGGCCCGGACCACGACGATTCCCGACGTTCTGCTGGTCGACCTCGGCATGCCCGACGGCACCGGCCTCGACGTGATCCGCGATGCCGTCGCACGCTTTCCCGGTTGCGAGCCGCTGGTGGTGTCGGTCTTCGGCGACGAAGAGAACGTGCTCGCCAGCATCGAGGCCGGCGCCGTGGGTTACATCCACAAGGACGCGGCACCCGAAGACATCGCGCAGACCATCGTGGAGATGAAGGCCGGCGCATCGCCGATCTCGCCCATGATCGCGCGGCGGGTGCTGGCCAAGTACCGCAGCCTGCAATCCGCCAACGTTCTCGGCATCGGAATCGGCACCGGCACCGCGGTGCCGGGCGCCACGCCCGAGGCCGCCTTCGACGAGAACGAGCGCGGCCTGCTCTCGGCGCGCGAGCACGAGGTGCTGACGCTGATCGCACGGGGCTTCTCCTATGCCGAGATCGCAAGGCTCAAGGGTTTGAGCGTGCACACGGTGCAGACCCACATCAAGAACCTCTACGGCAAGCTCGCGGTGCATTCCAAGAGCGAGGCGGTCTTCGAGGCCACGCGCCTCGGCCTGCTGCCTCACCCGGGCTGAGGGCGGATGCTGCGGAGGCTGGTGTCGCTGCTTTCGCTGTGGCTGGCGGTGCTGCTGGGGGGCGTGGCCGGCACCGCGGCCGCGGCGGCCACGACGGCCGAGAGCCCGATCGAGTTGCGCCAGGGCACCGTCACGACCACGGTGGCCGGCGTCACGCGCACGGGACCGGTCGAGCTTTCCTACCACTGGGACCGCCAGCACCGGGGCCAGCCCGGCTTCGCGAGCTTCGACCTGCCGTTCAACCTCCCGGCCACGCCGGAAACGCCCTGGGGCATCTTCATTCCCCGCGTCGGCAATGCCGTCGAGGTGCAGCTCAACGGCGCCCTGCTGCAGGTCTACGGCGACCTGGACCGCGGCAACGGCGCCGACTACGCCAAGGCCCCCATCTACGTGCCGGTGCCCGGACGCCTGCTGAAAACCGGCGAGAACCATCTGCAGATACGCCTGCGCGCCGACAGCGCCCGGCGCGCAGGCCTCTCGCGCGTGACCGTCGGGCCGGCCGCGCCGGTGCGCACCGAGCTTTTCGAGAGCGCTTATGCCTGGCGTTTCACCGGGTCGGTGCTGCTGACCGCCTTCAGCCTGGTCGTCGGCGGTATTGCGCTCGCGCTCTGGCTGACCCAGGTCGACAACGGCGCCGTGGGTCGGCATCGGCGCGACGGGATCTATTTCTGGGCCGCGCTGGCCGAGTTCTGCTGGGCGGTACGGGTGGCCGACGGCGTGATCGCCGAGCCGCCGCTGCCCTGGGTTGCCTGGGGCGTGCTGATGGCCGCCTGCTACGCGGGCTGGGCCGCCTCCGCCATGATGTTCTGCTACCACCTCTCGGGGTGGGCCCGGAACCCCCGCCTGCAGTGGGCGCGCTGGCCGGTGGCCGCGGTGGTCGCCGGCACGGTGGTGGCCACCGCGCTGGCGCTGCAGCGCGAACAGCCGCAGTGGCTCACCGGCTGGCTCGCCATCGAGATCGTGATCGTCCTGGCCTTCGTCGGCAGCTTTGCGGTCGCCACCGTGCGCAACCCGACCACCGAGCGGATGCTGGTGGCCATCGCCGCGCTGGCGACGGTGGCCTTCGGGGTGCGCGACTGGCTGGTGATCCGCCTGAGCGATGCCTACGGCGAAACCACCTGGGTGCGCTATTCGTCGGTGTTCTTCGGCGTCGCGCTGCTGCTGATCGTGCTGCGGCGCTTCCATGCGGTCAGCACGCAGGCCCGCGGATGGGTCGCGGCGCTGGCCGAGCAGGTGGCTCAGCGCGAGCGCGAGCTGGCCCAGACCTATGCAGAGCTCGAGCAGGTGGCACGCGACCAGGCGCGCACCCACGAGCGCGAACGCATCCTGCGCGACATGCACGACGGCGTGGGCTCGCACATCAGCTCGGCGATCCGGCAGCTGCAATCGGGCCAGACCAGTTCCGAGGAACTGCTGCGCACGCTGCGCGACTCGCTCGACCAGCTCAAGCTGTCGATCGACTCGATCCACCTGCCGCCGGGCGACGTCGGGGCCCTGCTGGCGGCGCTGCGCTACCGGCTGGAGCCGCGCCTGGCCACCGCGGGCATCGAGTTCGAGTGGGCGGTGGACGAGGTGGCGCCGGTGAAGCTGCTCGACGCGCAGGCGATGAGGCAACTGCAGTTCCTGCTGTTCGAGGCCATTTCCAACGTGCTGCAGCACGCCCAGGCAAGCGTGCTGCGGATCGAGGCGGACATGCTGGGCGACATGGTGCGGCTGCGCGTGATCGACAACGGCCGGGGCTTCGACGCGTCGCAGGTTCCGAGGGCGCTGTCGGAGCGGGCCGGCGCGGTTGGCGCCCGGCTGGCGGTCGAAAGCCGACCGGGGCGCACGGTCGTTCAGCTCGGTTTCGGCTGAAAGGGCTTCCGGGGCGGGGATAATCCGCTCCTTATGTCTGCCGTGTTCAACCAGCCCTCCCTGGCGCGCCGTATCGTGCCCATTTTCCAGGGCTTCGACGGCTTTCTGGCCTTCGCCGTGCTGCTGCTGGCCTTTGCCGGGCTGCTGACCATGTATTCCTCCGGCTACGACCACGGTTCGCGCTTTGTCGACCATGGCCGCAACATGCTGCTGGCGGGTTTCATCATGTTCGTGGTGGCGCAGGTGCCGCCGCAACGGCTGATGATGTTCGCGGTGCCGCTCTATGCGGCGGGGGTGGCGCTCCTGGTCGCGGTCGCGCTGTTCGGCATCACCAAGAAGGGTGCCCAGCGCTGGATCAACATCGGCGTGGTGATCCAGCCCAGCGAAATCCTCAAGATCGCGATGCCGCTGATGCTGGCCTGGTGGTTCCAGCGGCGCGAAGGCCAGTTGCGGCCGCTCGACTTCGTGGTGGCCACGGTGCTGCTGGCGGTGCCGGTCGGGCTCATCATGAAGCAGCCCGACCTCGGCACTTCGCTGCTGGTGCTGGCTGCGGGCATGGCGGTGATCTTCTTTGCCGGCCTGCCCTGGAAGCTGATCGTGCCGCCGGTGGTGATCGGCGCGATCGCGGTGACGCTGATCGTGGGCTTCGAGTCGAGGCTGTGCGCCGACGGCGTCGACTGGCGGGTGTTGCACGACTACCAGAAGCAGCGCGTCTGCACGCTGCTCGACCCGAGCAAGGACCCGCTGGGCAAGGGCTTCCACATCATCCAGGGGATGATCGCCATCGGCTCGGGCGGTGTCGGCGGCAAGGGCTTCATGCAGGGCACCCAGACGCACCTCGAATTCATTCCGGAGCGCACCACCGACTTCATCTTTGCCGCCTATTCCGAGGAGTTCGGCCTGATCGGCAACCTGGCGCTGATCTCGGCCTTCATCCTGCTGATCTTCCGCGGGCTGGCCATCGCGGCCAATGCGGCGACCCTGTTCTCGCGGCTGCTGGCGGGCGCGGTCACGATGATTTTCTTCACCTACGCCTTCGTCAACATGGGCATGGTGAGCGGCATCCTGCCGGTGGTGGGGGTGCCGCTGCCGTTCATCAGCTATGGCGGAACGGCGATGGTGACGCTGGGGCTGGGGCTCGGAATCCTGATGTCCATCGCTCGCGCCCGAAAACTCGCGCAGAACTGATTCCAGAAACACCGAGGAACCGGCTTCGCCGGGCCTCAGGTGTTGCCCCCGGAAGGGGGAAGGCGAAAGCGACACGAAGTGCGCGCCAGCCTGGGGGCGAGCAATAATCCGTCATGATCTCTCGCGAACCCACCATCGAGCGCCTCGCCACGGCGCAACAACTCCTGCTCACACCGTTCGGCCTCGACGAATCGCACCTGGGCAAGGCATTGGCCGAGATCACCTCCCACCGGGTGGATGACGCCGACCTGTACTTCCAGTACACCCGCAGCGAGGGCTGGAGCCTCGAAGAGGGCATCGTCAAGACCGGCAGCTTCAGCATCGACCAGGGCGTCGGCGTGCGCGCGGTCAGCGGCGAGAAGACCGCGTTCGCCTATTCGGACGACATCTCCGAGGCATCGCTGCTCGACGCGGCCCGCACGGTCCGCTCGATTTCCTCCGCGGGCCGCACCGGCCGCGTGAAGACGGCAGCCCGCAAGATCGCCTCGAGCCGTTCGCTCTACGACGGCATCGACCCCATTGCCACGCTCGACAGCACGTCCAAGGTCAAGCTGCTCGAAAAGGTCGAAAAGCTGGCGCGTTCGCGCGATCCGCGCGTGGCGCAGGTCATGGCGGGCCTCGCGAGCGAGTACGACGTGGTGCTCGTGGCACGCGCCGACGGCACGCTGGCGGCCGACGTTCGTCCGCTGGTGCGCCTCTCGGTCACCGTGATCGCCGAACAGAACGGCCGGCGCGAAGTCGGCTCGGGCGGCGGCGGCGGGCGTTTCGGCCTGGCCTACTTCACCGACGCGCAGATCGCCGAGTACGTCGACCAGGCCGTGAAGGCCGCATTGACCAACCTCGACGCGCGCCCGGCGCCGGCCGGCGAGATGACCGTGGTGCTCGGCTCCGGCTGGCCCGGCATCCTGCTGCACGAAGCCATCGGCCACGGCCTCGAAGGCGATTTCAACCGCAAGGGCTCCAGCGCCTTCTCGGGCCGCATCGGCCAGCGCGTGGCGGCCAAGGGCGTCACGGTGCTCGACGACGGCACGATCGCCGACCGCCGCGGCTCGCTCAACGTCGACGACGAAGGCAACGCCAGCCAGCGCAACGTGCTCATCGAGGACGGCATCCTCAAGGGCTACATCCAGGATTCGCTCAACGCGCGCCTCATGAAGGTCAAGCCCACGGGCAACGGCCGCCGCGAGAGCTATGCCCACGTGCCGATGCCGCGCATGACCAACACCTACATGCTCGGCGGCGACAAGGACCCGAAGGAAATCGTCGCCAGCATCAAGAAGGGCCTCTACGCCACCAACTTCGGCGGCGGGCAGGTCGACATCACGAGCGGCAAGTTCGTGTTCTCGGCCAGCGAGGCCTATTGGGTCGAGAACGGCAAGATCCAGTACCCGGTCAAGGGCGCGACCATCGTGGGCAACGGCCCCGACGCGCTCACCCGCGTGACCATGATCGGCAACGACATGGCGCTCGATTCGGGCGTGGGCACCTGCGGCAAGGAAGGCCAGAGCGTGCCCGTGGGCGTCGGCCAGCCGACCCTGCGCATCGATGGTTTGACCGTAGGCGGAACGGCCTGAGGGCTTGGTAAGCTCTCCGTCGTTTTTCACAACGAGGAGAGCATTCGATGAGGATCAAGATCAATTCGTCTGCGGCGCTGTGGGCCGCGACTGCTGTGGTGGTGCTGGCGAGTGCGGGTTGCGCATCGCGCGGCGGCTCGAGCGCCAGCCAGCCTGTGGCAGCACCCGCTGCCGCGCCTGCGGCTCCCGCCCGCGGCGGCGCCAAGGCCGGCATGGATGCCCAGGGCAATGTGACCGATTCCTCCAAGGTCGAAGCCGGCAGCGGCCGCACGGTCAAGGGGCTGAACGGCTATGAAGGCGAGATCACCGGCAACCCCGGGCGCAACAGCAAGTTTGCCCGCCTGCAGATCGGCATGAGCGCCAGGCAGGTCACCGACATCGCCGGCCAGCCGACCGACCAGGGCGCCTACGTGACGGGCAAGGCCTTCATTCCGTTCTATTTCGGCAGCGACCGCCATCGTTACGAGATGACCTACAAGGGCCAGGGGCGGCTGGTTTTCGCGGGTGGCGGCATGGGTGAATACACCAGCGGCAACCTGATCTGGATCATTCACAACGCCAACGAATCGGGCTACCGGTAAATGGCTCACGGCCCGGTCGCTTGACCGGGTCTTTGTTTTCCGTGCTACATTTCGCCCCTATGTCCGCCCTCCGCGCTTATTTCTTTGCCTACTTTTGGTTCCCGGTTTCCGGCGGACGAGAGGCGAGCGCGTAAAGCAAACGAACACCCTCCCAAAACCGCCGGCGCTTCCAGCCCCGGCGGTTTTTTTATGCCCTGACGATATTCACTCCAACAAGGAAAGCACCATGAGCACGAACACTGCCCCGGCCAGCGACAGCTGGTATGCGAGCGTCGAAAAAACCAGCAAGACCGACGACGAACGCATCAAGGACATCAACGTGCTGCCCCCTCCCGAACACCTGATCCGCTTCTTCCCGATTCGTGGCACGCCCGTTGAAACGCTGATCGAAGGCACCCGCCGCAACATCCACAACATCATGGCGGGCAAGGACGACAGGCTGCTGGTGATCATGGGGCCCTGTTCGATCCACGATCCGGCCGCGGCGCTCGAGTACGCCCGCCGCCTCAAGGTCGAGCGCGAAAAATACGCCGGCACGCTCGAGATCGTGATGCGCGTGTATTTCGAGAAGCCGCGCACCACGGTCGGCTGGAAGGGCCTGATCAACGACCCGTACCTCGACGAGAGCTTCCGCATCGACGAAGGCCTGCGCATTGCGCGCCAGCTGCTGATCGACATCAACCGCCTCGGCCTGCCGGCGGGCAGCGAGTTCCTCGACGTGATCTCGCCGCAGTACATCGGCGACCTGATCGCCTGGGGCGCCATCGGCGCGCGCACCACCGAAAGCCAGGTGCACCGCGAACTGGCCTCGGGCCTGTCGGCGCCCATCGGCTTCAAGAACGGCACCGACGGCAACATCCGCATCGCCACCGACGCCATCCAGGCGGCGGCTCGCGGCCACCATTTCCTCTCGGTGCACAAGAACGGCCAGGTCGCGATCGTGCAGACCAACGGCAACCGCGACTGCCACGTCATCCTGCGCGGCGGCAAGGCGCCGAACTACGACGCCGCCAGCGTCGAAGCGGCCTGCAAGGACCTCGAAGCCGCCAAGCTGCCGCCCACGCTGATGGTCGACTGCAGCCACGCCAACAGCTCCAAGCAGCACCAGAAGCAGATCGATGTCGCCAAGGACATCGCGGCCCAGGTGGCCGGCGGCTCGAACCGCGTGTTCGGCGTGATGGTCGAAAGCCATCTGCAGGCCGGCGCCCAGAAGTTCACGCCGGGCAAAGACCAGCTCTCGGGCCTCGAATACGGCAAGAGCATCACCGACGCCTGCCTCGGCTGGGACGATTCGGTGCAGGTGCTCGACACCCTGTCGCAGGCCGTCAAGCAACGCCGCGGCTAGAGCATCCCGGCCAGCTCGGGCCAGTGGTGCCGCATCGACGCCGCCTCGTCGCTGCCGGGCGGCACCATCGAGAAGTCGGCGAAGTCGAAGCCCGGGCCGACCATACAGGCGACCAGCGTGAAGTCGCCCGAGGTGTGGCCTTGAATCGGCCGGGCGGCCTGCCACTGGCCGGCCGGCACCACGTGCTGGGGGCGCGTGCCGTGCACGTCGACCGGACCCAGCCGCACATGGGCCGGCGCGGTGCGCATCGCGGCGTCGCAGGTCCAGAGCGCCAGCGGCACGCCCTCCAGGTGCACCCAGACCTCGTCGGACAGCACCCGGTGCCAGCGCGAATGCTGGCCTGCCTCGAGCAGGAAGTAGATGCTGGTGAGCGCGCTGCGGGGTGTCCGGCCGTCGGCGGGCGTGACGTTCGCCGCTGAACGGAACACCTCGCTGTACCAGCCGCCCTCGGGATGAGGCTGCAGCTTCAGGCTCTCGATCAGCTCCCGGGCGCGCATGGCGGTCATGATGATCCGTTGGCGCGGAGTGCCGCAAGCAGCTTGTCGTGCACGCCGCCGAAGCCGCCGTTGCTCATGCAGACGACGTGGTCCCCCGGTCGTGCCGCGGCAACGATCTGGGCGACCAGCGGCTCGATGGCGCCCGCCACCCGGGCGCGGTCGCCCATCGGGGCCAGGGCTGCGGCGGCATCCCAGTCGAGCCCGGCCGTGTGGCAGAACGACAGGTCGGCCGACGCCAGGCTCCACGGAAGCTGCGCGGCCATGACGCCCAGCTTCATCGTGTTGCTGCGCGGCTCGAAGGCGGCGAGGATGCGCTCACTTTGCTTGCCGGCGGCATCGAGCTTCCTGCGCAGGCCGTCGAGCGTGGTGCGGATGGCCGTGGGATGGTGGGCGAAATCGTCGTAGACCGTGATCGCGCCGCCGCTGCGCTCGACCGTGCCGCGCAATTCCATGCGGCGGCGCACGTTCCGGAAGCTGCCGAGCGCACGGGCCGCGTCGGCCGGCGTGACACCGACATGATCGGCCGCTGCAATGGCGGCCAGTGCATTCATCTGGTTGTGCAGGCCCGAGAGTTCCCATTCGACCCGGCCGACCGCTTCGCCCCGACGCAGCACCTCGAAGGCATCGGGTGAACCACGCGCCTGCCATTCGCCACCCGCGCCGAAGCGTGCGAGCTCGCTCCAGCAGCCCTGCGCCAGCACGCGCTGCAGGCTTTCTTCGGTGGCATTCACCACCAGGCGGCCGGTGCTGGGCACCGTGCGCACGAGGTGATGGAATTGCCGCTCGATGGCGGCGAGATCGTCGAAGATGTCCGCGTGGTCGAACTCGAGGTTGTTGAGGACGGCCGTGCGCGGCCGGTAGTGCACGAACTTGCTGCGCTTGTCGAAGAAGGCCGTGTCGTACTCGTCCGCCTCGATGACGAAGGCCGCACCGTCGCCCAGCCGGGCCGACACGCCGAAGTCCAGCGGGACGCCGCCCACCAGGAAGCCCGGTGCCTTGCCGCCTTGTTCGAGCACCCACGCCAGCATCGACGTGGTGGTCGTCTTGCCATGCGTGCCGGCCACTGCCAGCACGTGGCGGCCCAGCAGCACGTGCTCGGCCAGCCATTGCGGACCGCTCGTGTACGGCTTGCCGGCATCCAGGATGGCCTCCATCAGCGGAAACTTGGGCGTGCCGTCGGGCAGCCGCGCCCTCGACACCACGTTGCCGACCACGAACATGTCGGGTGCGATGGCGAGCTGGTCGGCGCCGAAACCCTCGATCAGGTCGATGCCGAGCGAACGCAGCTGGTCGCTCATGGGCGGGTACACGCCGGCATCGCAGCCCGTGACCCGGTGGCCCGCTTCGCGCGCCAGGGCGGCCAGTCCGCCCATGAACGTGCCGCAGATACCCAGAATATGAATGTGCATCGGGCGATTCTAGGGAGGCGCCATGCGGGGCTTGCCGCGCAGCCCGGTCTTTGCGCTGGGCTTCATGCCGATTTCGTGTGAGCGACGCCTACTGCGGGCAAAATGCCTCGATGGACACGTCCAAGCGTGAAATCGCCGCCACTGCAGCCCGCCTTGTCGTCGAGGAAGGGCTCGAATACGGCCCCGCCAAGCGCAGGGCCCTGCGCGACCTGGGCCTGTCGGCACGCACCTCGCTGCCGAACAACGACGAGGTCGAGGCCGAGGTGCGCGACTACATCGCGCTCTTCTGTGCCGATACCCAGCCGCAGGAGCTGCACGCGCTGCGCCTGCTGGCGCTCGAGTGGATGGAGCGCATGGCCGCATTCCGACCCCATGTGGGCGGCGCTGTATGGCACGGCACCGCCACGCGGCTGTCAGACATTTATATTCAGTTGTTCTGCGATGATTCCAAGTCGGCCGAGATTGCCCTGATCGATCATCACGTGGACTACGAGCCGCGCATGGTCACCGGGTTTCACGGCGAGCAGGTGGAAGCCTTGAGCGTGCATGCGCCGAGCCGTGCGCTGGGCGAGGAAATCGGCGTGCACCTGCTGGTCTATGACCTCGACGATCTGCGCGGCGCCCTGAAGCCCGATGCGCAGGGCCGTGTGCCGCGCGGCGATCTGCCCGCATTGCGCCGACTGATTGAAAGAGAAAAGGACAAGTGAATGACTTCTTCGCCGACACGACGCGGCATGCTCTATGGCGGCGTGGCGGCGGTGGCCGCCGCCGCAGGAGTGGGTGGCGCCTGGTGGCGGGAACGCAGCGGTGCTGCGGGCGGCGAGATGCTCGACGCGACTTTCTGGGCCCAGAGATTCGAACGGCCGGAGGGGGGGGAACTCGTTCTGTCGAGCCTGCGCGGCAAGCCGCTGCTGCTCAACTTCTGGGCGACGTGGTGCCCGCCTTGTGTCGAAGAAATGCCGATGATCGACGCCTTCTTTCGTGAAAACAGTGCCAACGGCTGGCAAGTGGTTGGATTGGCTATCGATCAGCCCAGCGCCGTGCGCAAATTCCTCCAGCGCACGCCGGTCAGCTATCCCACCGGACTGGCCGGGCTGCAAGGCACGGAACTCGTCAAGAGTCTGGGCAATACCGGTGGCGGATTGCCTTTCACACTGGTCCTGAACGGCAACGGTTCGGTAGCAGCTCGTAAAATGGGCAAGCTCGAAAAGACCGACCTGGAGACTTGGCGGCGTGAACTTGTTCATGGTTAGAATCAGCCGCCCAAGCTGGCGTTAGCCACCGAACGCTGAAAATCGCCGATTTTCGGCCAAGTTATATCCGAATGACCGGCAAAGCCGGCACTGGAGTCCCATGGATCTGCGCAAACTCAAGACACTGATCGATCTGGTGTCCGAATCGAATATTTCCGAACTGGAAATCACCGAGACCGAAGGCAAGGTTCGCATCGTCAAGGGCGGCGGCGCCGCTCCGGTGCAATATGTGCAAACCTTGGCAGCACCTCCCGCTGCTGCAGCACCGGCCATCGCCGGTGCCCCCGCCGCGCCCGTGGCCAGTGCTCCTGCAGTCGAAGCCGCTCCGGCCGGCCATGCGGTCAAGTCGCCCATGGTGGGCACGTTCTACCGTTCATCCAGCCCTGGCGCACCGGCTTTCGTCGAAATCGGCAGCAAGGTGAACGAGGGCGACACGGTCTGCATCATCGAAGCGATGAAGATCCTCAACGAAATCGAAGCCGACAAGTCCGGCACGATCACCCAGATCCTCGGCGAAAACGGGCAGGCGGTCGAATACGGCCAGCCACTGTTCATCATCGAGTGACCATGTTCAAGAAGATCCTGGTTGCAAACCGGGGGGAGATTGCCCTCCGGATTCAGCGCGCCTGCAGCGAGATGGGCATCAAGGCCGTCATGGTCTATTCCGAAGCCGATCGCGAAGCCAAGTACGTCAAGCTGGCGCAGGAAGCCGTGTGCATCGGCCCGGCTCCGTCGGGTCAGAGCTATCTCAACATGCCGGCGATCATTTCGGCCGCCGAAGTGACGGACGCCGAAGCCATCCACCCCGGCTACGGCTTCCTGAGCGAAAACGCCAACTTCGCCGAACGCGTGGAGCAGAGCGGCTTCCAGTTCATCGGCCCGACGCCCGACAACATCCGCACGATGGGCGACAAGGTGTCGGCCAAGCAGGCCATGATCAAGGCCGGCGTGCCGTGCGTGCCCGGCTCCGAGGGCGAGCTCTCGGACGATGCCGCCACCAACAAGCGCATTGCCCGTGCGATCGGCTACCCGGTCATCATCAAGGCGGCGGGCGGCGGCGGTGGCCGCGGCATGCGCGTGGTGCACACCGAGGCGGCACTGGTCAATGCGATCCAGATGACCAAGGCGGAAGCCGGTGCGGCCTTCAACAATCCGGCCGTGTACATGGAGAAGTTTCTCCAGAATCCGCGCCACATCGAGATCCAGATCCTCGCCGACAAGCACAAGAACGCGGTCTACCTGGGCGAGCGCGACTGCTCCATGCAGCGCCGCCACCAGAAGGTGATCGAGGAATCGCCCGCGCCGGGCATTCCGCGCAAGCTGATCGAGAAGATCGGCGAGCGCTGCGCTGCGGCCTGCAAGAAGATCGGCTACCGCGGCGCCGGCACCTTCGAGTTCCTTTATGAGAACGGCGAGTTCTACTTCATCGAGATGAACACGCGCGTGCAGGTGGAGCACCCGGTGACCGAGTTCACCACCGGCATCGACATCGTGAAGACGCAGATCATGGTGGCGGCCGGCGAGAAGCTGCCGTTCACCCAGCGCCAGATCGAGATGCGCGGCCATGCCATCGAGTGCCGCATCAATGCCGAAGACGCCTGGAAGTTCACGCCGTCGCCGGGCCGCATCACCATGTGGCATCCGCCGGGTGGCCCGGGCGTGCGCGTCGATTCGCATGCGTACACCAACTACTTCGTGCCGCCGAACTACGACTCGATGATCGGCAAGATCATCGTCTACGGCGACACGCGCGAGCAGGCCATGGCGCGCATGCGCACTGCGCTCAACGAAACCGTGATCGAAGGCATCCAGACCAACATCCCGCTGCACCGCGAGCTGATGGTCGACGCCAAGTTCATGAGCGGCGGCACCAACATCCACTACCTGGAAGAGTGGCTCGCTGCGCATAAACGATGAACGCCCCCAGGCTTTGCGCACTTCGTGTCGCGACGCCAACCCCCTTTGCAGGGGGTAACACCGGAGGACCGGCAAAGCCGGTTCCTCGGTGTTCCTGATGAAGAGGGACCTTGTGATGTTTGAACTTCGCCTGATGGCGCCGGAAGACCGGGTCGAAATGCTCAGCGATGCGCTCGACGCACTCGATGCGCTGAGCGTCTCGGTCGAGGACGCCGACGCGCAGACCGATGCCGAGCAGGCGCTGTTCGGCGAGCCTGGCATGCCGCCGCCCAAGGAGGGCTGGCAGCGTTCGCGCGTGATCGCGCTGTTCCCCGACGAGGCGCTCGCCAAAGAGGCCGCGTCGGTGCTCGCCTTGCAGGATTTCTTCGAAGGCTGCGCGGTGCTCGGCGTGGCATCGGTGCCCGAGCAGGACTGGGTGCGCCTCACGCAATCGCAGTTCGCACCGGTCGAGATCACGCCCGAGTTCTGGATCGTGCCGACCTGGCACGAACCGCCCGCGCAGGCGAAGCAGGTGATCCGGCTGGACCCGGGGCTTGCCTTCGGCACCGGCACGCATCCCACCACGCGCATGTGCCTGCGGTGGATCGCCAGGCAGGGCGCCTTCGGCGACCAGCGCGTTCTCGACTACGGCTGCGGCTCCGGCATCCTGGCCATCGGTGCGGCCAAATTCGGCGCGCTCGACATCGATGCCGTCGACATCGACGAAGCCGCGGTCTCGTCGACCCGGCTCAACGCCGAAGCCAATGGCGTCCGCCTGAATGCCGGCCTGCCGGACGCGGCCAGGGGCAGCTACGGCACCGTGCTCGCCAACATCCTGGCAACGCCGCTGAAGGTGCTCGCACCGCTGCTGCGCAGCCACGTGGCGCCGGGCGGATCGCTGGTGCTGGCCGGCATCCTCGAACGCCAGGCCGACGAGCTGAAAGAGGCCTACGCACCTTACGCGGCCCTCGAGGTCAGCGACAGCGAGGACGGCTGGATCCTCATGACGGCGCGCTGCTGAGGCGCGCAGCCGGGCTGTCGCGCCACGGCGCACCGCTCGCGCGGCGGGGCGCAACCCTACAATCGCCCGGTCATGAGTCTCGTCACGCGTTGCCCCGCCTGTGCCACCACCTTCAAGGTGGTGCGCGACCAGCTGCGCATCTCGGATGGCTGGGTGCGCTGCGGCCGATGCAGCCATGTGTTCGATGCCACGCTCGATTTGCACGAGTCCCCCGACGGCAGCGCGCCTGCCCATGCACCCGCGCCGTCGATGGCGGGTTATTCGCCGGCGTTGCTCCAGGCTTCGGCCGAAGAGCGGGCTGACCCGCCGCCGGCGACAGTCGCACCTCCGCCGCAACCTGGGCCGCAGCCTTCGCATGCGCCCGAAGACGCGGATTTCTTCGACGACGAACCCGAGGCGCACGCGACGGTCGAGGTGCCGCACCCGCCGGTGCCGGCGGCCGAGCCCGTGGAAGTCGGTGCCGCGCCACCGCCACCGGAGCCCGCACAACCGCCGCCTCCGCCGCCATCGCCGCCTCCGGTGTTCTCGTTGCCGGCACATGGCATCGTCGCGGACGAGCCGTGGTCCGACCTGGATGTCAGCGAGCCTGCGTGGCGGCCGCCGGCAAGTTCCCTGCCGCCGTTCCCGAACATCGATCTGAATCTCGCGGCCCCGCCGCCGGCGCCGCCTCCACCGGCACCGCCGCTGCCCGTGCCTCGCATCAAGCCGCACGGGCTGGTCGAGCCGACCCTCGACGATGGCGCCGAGGAGAGGGAGGACAAGGAGAAGGACCACGACCAGGTGCAGATGCAGAAGGCGCTGCGCCGGGCACGCACCAAGTCGGCCAAGATCGCGAGCGCCAACAAGTCCCGCGAAGCGCGGGCGGCCGCCAAGGCTTCGGCGGCGGCGGCGATGGTCCGCGAGGCAAGCGAGCCGGCGCAGAGCAGTTCGCCCCCACCGAACTTCGCGGAGCAGGAGGAAGACCATCCTTTCCCCGACCACGAAGAGGAGCACGATGCCAAGGATCCCGGTGTCTGGCAGCGCAAGGGTGTGCGGCGCTGGCTGGTCGTTCTGTCGGTGCTTGCCGTCCTGCTGCTCGCCGTGCAGGTCGTTCGCCACGAGCGCGATGGCATCGTCGCGCGCCAGCCGAGCCTGCGTCCTGCGCTGGCGGCGCTGTGCCGGTACACCGGCTGCGAGCTCTCGGCCCTGCGCCAGATCGGCGACATCATGATCGAAGGCGCCGCTTTCGCACGCGAGAAGAGCGGCGGCAACGACTACCGGCTCAGCTTCACCCTGCGCAATGGCGCCACCGTGCCGCTGGCAATGCCGGCCGTCGAGCTGTCGCTGCTCGACACGCAGGAGCGTGCGGTGGTGCGGCGCGTCCTGCTGCCGTCGGACTACGGCGCGCCGGCGGTGCTCGCGGCACGCGCCGATCGTGCGGCTTCCTTGCCGTTGACCCTGTCGCCGACGGAGGCGGCTGCGCTGCCGCCCATCGCGGGCTATCGCGTGGAAGCCTTCTATCCCTAGCCGGACGCCCGCACGCGCGCGTCCTCCTTCTCATTCATTTCAATCTTCAACGGGTCCACCCATGGCAGCAGTGATTTGCGGTTCCCTCGCGTTCGACACCATCATGACTTTCGAGGGGCGGTTCGCCGATCAGATCCTTCCGGACCAGTTGCACATCCTCAATGTGTCGTTCCTCGTGCCCGGCCTGCGGCGCGACTTCGGCGGCTGCGCCGGCAACATCGCCTACAGCCTCAATGCGCTGGGCGGCACGGCACTGCCGATGGCCACGCTCGGCAGCGACGGCGCCGGCTACCTGGAACGCATGCGCGCGCTGGGCATCGATACCGAGTTCGTGCGCCAGCTCGACGACACCTTCACCGCGCAGGCGATGATCATGAACGACGTCGACAACAACCAGATCACGGCGTTTCACCCCGGCGCGATGCAGCAGGCGCACATCACGAAGGTCGTCGCCCGGGACGACATCCGTGTCGGCATCATCGCGCCCGATGGCCGCGATGCGATGCTGCAGCATGCGGAGCAATTCGCTGCCGCCGGCATTCCGTTCGTGTTCGATCCGGGCCAGGGCTTGCCGATGTTCGACGGCGAGGCGCTCAGGCACTTCGTCGATCTCGCGAGCTGGGTCGTCGTCAACGACTACGAAGGAAAGATGCTCTCGCAGCGCACCGGTTGGAGCCTGGCCGAGATCTCGAAGCGCGTGCGCGGCCTGGTGGTCACGCTGGCGGGCGAGGGCTGCGAAGTCTGGATCGACGGCGAACGCGAGCATGTGCCGGGCGTGACGCCCACCGCCGTGGTCGAGCCCACCGGCTGTGGCGATGCCTGGCGCGGCGCGCTGTTGTTCGGTCTGGAGAAGGAGTGGCCGCTCGCGCAATGCGCGGCGCTGGGCAACCGCGTCGGCGCGCTCAAGATCGCACAGCGCGGACCGCAAAACTACCAGGTCGACCGGAAGGCGCTCGGCCTGTAAGCGGCCTTTTCCAGGCGTCCATAAAAAAAGCCCGGCACCGTGAGGTGCCGGGCTTTTTGCCGTCAAGGCCGCTGAGAAACTCAGGGCTTGCTGGCCGTCGGAAACGGCCAGGCTGCCTGGGGATTCAGCGTCGTTTGCGCAGCAGGAGCAGGCGCTACGGCAGCCTTGGCGGGAGCCTTTGCAGCCTTCTTTGCAGCAGGCTTCTTGGCAGCAGCGGCAGGCTTGGCAGCGGGCTTTTTCGCGGCTTTCTTGGCCGCAGCCTTTTTCGCAGGCGCCTTCTTGGCTGCCGCCTTCTTCGCAGGGGCCTTCTTGGCAGCGGCCTTCTTCGCCGGAGCCTTCTTCGCCGCCGCCTTCTTGGCAGGAGCCTTCTTCGCCGGAGCCTTCTTGGCAGCGGCCTTCTTGGCCGGTGCTGCCTTCTTGGCGGCTACCTTCTTCGCAGGCGCCTTCTTGGCGGCTACCTTCTTCGCTGCGACCTTCTTGGCCGGAGCCTTCTTCGCAGCTACCTTCTTGGCGGGAGCCTTCTTAGCGGCTGCGACCTTCTTTGCCGGAGCCTTCTTTGCAGCGGCTTTCTTAGCCGGCGCTTTCTTTGCAGTTGCCATTTCTATTTCTCCTTGATCAAGTTGAAAAAATCAACCTATTGAAGCACTCCACGCACGTTGGTAGCGTGAAGCGATTCATGGCGTTGGAATCTGAGCTCCAGCACCATGAACACCTGAGCCCTCGTCCATGCCGCGCTCTTCGGCGCGATCGGTGGCAAGGGCAATTCTTGAATTCATTAATTCTTGTCGGAAAGATTCAATCCCAGGAGAGCGCACCACCCGACTGGTACTCGATCACGCGGGTTTCGAAAAAGTTGCGCTCTTTCTTCAGGTCAATCATTTCGCTCATCCAGGGGAACGGGTTTTCCTCGTTCGGGAAGAGCGTTTCGAGGCCGATCTGCTGTGCACGCCGGTTGGCGATGTACCGCAGGTAGCCCTTGAACATGGAGGCGTTCATGCCGAGCACGCCACGCGGCATGGTGTCTTCGGCGTATTTGTATTCGAGCTCGACGGCCTTCATGAAGAGGTCCTTGATCTCGGCCTTGAACTCGGGGGTCCAGAGGCCGGGATTCTCGAGCTTGAGCTGGTTGATCAGGTCGATGCCGAAATTGCAGTGCATCGACTCGTCGCGCAGGATGTACTGGTATTGCTCGGCGGCGCCGGTCATCTTGTTCTGGCGGCCCAGCGCGAGGATCTGCGTGAAGCCGACGTAGAAGAAGAGGCCTTCCATCAGGCAGGCGAACACGATCAGCGACTTGAGCAGCGTCTGGTCGGTTTCGTGGGTGCCGGTCTTGAAGAGCGGGTCGCTGATGGCCTCGATGAACGGGATCAGGAACTGGTCCTTCTCGCGGATCGACGGCACTTCGTTGTAGGCGTTGAAGATCTCGCTTTCGTCCAGGCCGAGCGACTCGACGATGTACTGGTACGCGTGCGTGTGGATCGCTTCCTCGAAAGCCTGGCGCAGCAGGAACTGGCGGCATTCGGGGGCCGTGATGTGGCGGTAGGTGCCCAGCACGATGTTGTTGGCGGCCAGCGAGTCGGCGGTCACGAAGAAGCCGAGGTTGCGCTTGACGATGCGGCGCTCGTCTTCGGTCAGGCCGTTCGGGTCTTTCCAGAGCGCGATGTCGCGCGTCATGTTCACTTCCTGCGGCATCCAGTGGTTGGCGCAGGTGGCGAGGTACTTTTCCCAGGCCCACTTGTACTTGAACGGCACCAGCTGGTTGACGTCGGTCTGGCCGTTGATGATGCGCTTGTCGGAAGCCTTGACGCGCTGGGTGGACTGCGCGGTGGCCGGCGTTGCTTGGCGCAGCGGCGCGGGCTGTGCGATCGACGAAGTCGGAGCATCCACCGAACGGCCTGCGGGCAAGCCGCTGGTCGATGCGTTGTGGTGCTGCAATCCTTGTTGCATATCCTTTGGTAAGGAGGGCTTGACTTCTTCGTCCCAGGTCAACATAGAAAAATCCAATGCTCAAATTATCGGAGTAACGATGTCAGTTGCAAAGTGCTCGTTCACATCGTGCTCCATTTATGTGGTTGTTATGTTGCTCGCATGCATCGCGCGATGTCAGTCAATGCCTTCATTGTCTGAACGACGCGCGACTTTCGCATGCACCTCACTGACTCACTGTCGCGAGCATCGGCGTGTCACTGGCACGCTTCGCAGGTCGGATCGTCCACGCCGCAGAACGCGATGTCGGTGGCCGGCATTGCGCTCATCTGTGCCTTCGCTGCAGCAGCGGCGGCTTCGAGTGCGCTCATGCCCGAGGGGGCATCGTTGCCCGACGACACCGCGTTGAGACGGCCCGATTGCACCGTCGATTTCTCGGCGTGCGTCGCGCTCTGCGTGCGCAGGTAGTAGGTGGTCTTCAGGCCGCGCAGCCATGCGAGCTTGTAGGTGTCGTCGAGCTTCTTGCCCGATGCGCCGGCCATGTAGATGTTGAGCGACTGCGCCTGGTCGATCCACTTCTGGCGACGCGCAGCGGCTTCCACCAGCCAGGTGGTTTCGACTTCGAACGCGGTGGCGTAGAGCGCCTTCACGTCCTGCGGCACGCGGTCGATCGGGCGCAGCGAACCGTCGAAGTGCTTCAGGTCCATGACCATCACGTCGTCCCACAGGCCCAGGCGCTTCAGGTCGCGCACCAGGTAGTGGTTGATCACGGTGAACTCGCCCGACAGGTTCGACTTGACCGAGAGGTTGCCGAAGCAGGGCTCGATGGACGCGTCGACGCCGATGATGTTCGAGATGGTCGCGGTCGGTGCGATGGCCACGCAGTTGGAGTTGCGCATGCCGTCGGCCTTGATCTTCTGGCGCAGGGCTTCCCAGTCGAGGGTGGCCGAGCGGTCGACTTCGACATAGCCGCCGCGGGCCTTCTCGAGCAGGTCGAGCGTGTCGATCGGCAGGACGCCCTTGTCCCACAGCGAACCCTTGTAGCTCGAGTACTTGCCGCGTTCCCGGGCCAGGTCGGTCGATGCCCAGTAGGCGTGGTAGCAGATGGCTTCCATCGACTCGTCGGCGAACTGCACGGCTTCCTGCGAGGCGTAGGGAATGCGCAGTTCGTAGAGCGCGTCCTGGAAGCCCATCAGGCCCAGGCCGACCGGACGGTGGCGCAGGTTCGAGTCGCGCGCCTTCTTCACGGCGTAGTAGTTGATGTCGATCACGTTGTCGAGCATGCGCATGGCCGTCGAGATCGTGCGCTTGAGCTTTTCCTGGTCGACCTTGCCGTCCTTCAGGTGCTGCAACAGGTTCACCGAACCCAGGTTGCAGACGGCGGTTTCGGTGTCGCTGGTGTTGAGCGTGATCTCGGTGCAGAGGTTCGACGAGTGCACGACGCCGGCGTGCTGCTGCGGCGAGCGCACGTTGCAGGCGTCCTTGAACGTGATCCACGGATGCCCGGTTTCGAACAGCATCGTGAGCATCTTGCGCCACAGGTCCGAGGCCTGGATGGTGCGCGCGGGCTTGATCTCGCCGCGGGCGGCCTTTTCTTCGTAGGCGGTGTAGGCCTTCTCGAAGTCGGCGCCGAACAGGTCGTGCAGGTCGGGCACGTTGGAGGGCGAGAACAGCGTCCAGGTGCCCTTTTCCATCACGCGGCGCATGAAGAGGTCGGGAATCCAGTTGGCCGTGTTCATGTCGTGCGTGCGGCGGCGGTCGTCGCCGGTGTTCTTGCGCAGTTCCAGGAACTCCTCGATGTCGAGGTGCCAGGTTTCGAGGTAGGTGCAGACCGCGCCCTTGCGCTTGCCGCCCTGGTTCACCGCCACGGCCGTGTCGTTCACCACCTTGAGGAACGGCACCACGCCCTGCGATTCGCCATTGGTGCCCTTGATGTGGCTGCCGAGTGCGCGCACGCGGGTCCAGTCGTTGCCCAGGCCGCCCGCGAATTTCGAGAGCAGGGCGTTTTCCTTGATCGACTCGTAGATGCCGTCGAGGTCGTCGGGCACGGTGGTCAGGTAGCAGCTCGACAGCTGCGAGCGCAGCGTGCCGGCGTTGAACAGCGTGGGCGTGCTCGACATGAAGTCGAAGGACGACAGCACTTCGTAGAACTCGATGGCGCGCGCTTCGCGGTCGATTTCGTTCAGCGAGAGGCCCATGGCCACGCGCATGAAGAAGGCCTGCGGCAACTCGATGCGGGTCTTGCGCACGTGCAGGAAGTAGCGGTCGTACAGGGTTTGCAGGCCGAGGTAGTCGAACTGCAGGTCGCGTTCGGCCTTGAGCGCGGCGCCCAGGCGGGGCAGGTCGTACTGCAGCAGCTTCTCGTCGAGCAGGTCGTTCTCGACGCCCTTCTTGATGAATTGCGGGAAGTAGTCGGCGTAGGCGGTGGCGCGGTCGACCGGCATCACTTCGCGGCCGATGATCTCCTTGAAGATCGTGTGCAGCAGCAGGCGGGCGGTGGCGAAGGTGTAGTCGGGGTCTTTCTCGATCAGCGTGCGGGCCGCCAGGATCGAGGCCTTGTAGACCTCGTCGAGCGGCACGCCGTCGTACAGGTTGCGCATCGTCTCGGCGACGATGGGCGCGGCGGTGATGCTGTCGCCCAGGTTTTCGCAGGCGGATTCGATCAGGCCCTTGAGCTGGTTCAGGTCGAGCGCAACGCGTTCGCCGTTGTCCAGCACATGCAGCGTCGGCGTGGCCGGCGCTTCCTGCTCGACCTGCCTGGAACGCTCCTGCGTGCGGCGTTCGCGGTACAGCACGTAGGCGCGGGCGATTTCGTGGTGGCCGCCGCGCATCAGGCCGAGCTCGACCTGGTCCTGCACGTCTTCGATGTGGAAGGTGCCGCCGCCCGGACGCGAGCGCACCATGGCGCGGATCACGCCCTGCGTGAGCGCATCGACCGTTTCGCGCACGCTGGCCGAAGCTGCGCCCTGGGTGCCGTGCACGGCCAGGAAGGCTTTCATCATCGCGATGGCGATCTTGTTCGGCTCGAAGGGAACGACCGCGCCGTTGCGGCGGATGATCTGGTAGTGCGCGAGGTTCTGGCCGGTGGGGGAGCCCGCGGTGTCTCGCTGCTGCGGCGGCGTCGAGGGAACGGCACGCGGGGTCGATGGGGTGTTCAGGGCAGTTTGCATTCGCTTCCTCTCGGTTGGCAATTCTTGTTGGGTGGCAGCGCCTTGGCTGGGCGCTGCGCCGGCGTTGTTGACCGGACGGAGGACACTATATCTAGGGTGCCGGGGGGCTACAAGCCACTACAGGTAGTGTTTGGCAGCAATTTTTAGTAGTAGGGGTAACTATCTAGGCATCGACACGGCCGGCGATGCCGCGTGAATACTGGCCTATGGTCGCGCAACCCGCATGGGGCATGGCTTGTGAGCCGATTTGGGCCTGAAAGGCGCATGGTTGCTGCGCCGCGCGTTTGCATTTTCGAGATTGCTGCGGCGCAGGGGCAGCGCATCGCAGGGCGTCACGCGATTGAAAAAATTAGCGCTGCATCACCTGCGGAGGAAACATCTGTGGATTCCAGCCGAGTTGCTCGCGCAGCAATCGCCAATCGAAGCCGGCGCCCGGGTCCTGCTTTCGGCCCGGCGCGATGTGCTCGTGGCCCGCGATGTGGGCGACGGCGTAGTGCTGCGCAATCGCGGGACAGAGGCTGACCAGCGTCTCGTACTGCGCCTCTTCGAAGGGCTGGCCTTCGAGGCCTTCGAGTTCGATGCCGATCGAGTCGTCGTTGCAGTTGCCGCGGCCGCGCCACGACGAAACGCCCGCGTGCCAGGCGCGGTCGTCGCAGCTCACGAACTGCCAGAGCTCGCCGTTGCGGCGCACATAGAAGTGCGAGGACACCTCGAGGCCGCGAATCGACTGGAAGTAGGGATGCGCGTCCCAGTCGAGCTGGTTCGTGAAGAGCTGCTGCACGGCTTCCCCGCCGTATTCGCCGGGCGGCAGGCTGATCGAATGCAGCACGATCAGGTCGGTCTGCGCGCCGGCGGGGCGGGGGCCGAAGTTCGGCGAGCGCAGCGCCTTGGCGAAGCGGTACCAGCCGGCCTGCCAGAGCCCGTCGTCGGCGGGGGGCGTGGTGCCGGCCGCGGCTTCAGTCGTCGGCATGGCTGCTGGCGCCATCGTCGCCATTGGGCGTGGTGATGCCCAGGCGCGCGATGCGATAGCGAATCTGCCGCAGGCTCATGCCCAGCCGCGCAGCGGCCGCGGTGCGGTTGAAGCCGCTTTCGTGCAGCGCGCGCACGAGGATTTCGCGCTCCTGCTGGTCGAGGTAGGCCTGCAGGTCCGAAGGCAGTGGCGGCGGGGCGGGCTTGAGCTCGGCCGCGGGGGCGATGGCCGCCGGTGCGGCGGCTGCCGGCGGCCGCAGGCCGTTCGGCCCGGATGGCGCGGGCGTTGCAGCCCCCTCGGCGGCGGCCATCGTCGTCGCGACGTTTCCGCCCATCAGGTCGAGGTGCAGCTCATCGCCGTCGTTGAGCGCCACGGCCCGATGCAGCAGGTTCTCGAGTTCGCGCACGTTGCCGTCGAGCGGATGCAGCGCCAGGCGGCGCAGCAGCTCGGCCGACAGATGCGGCACCGGCAGCCCGCCGTCCTGCGCGATGCGCGCGAGCAGCGCGGCGCAGAGCGCGGGCAGGTCTTCGCGGCGATCGCGCAGCGCGGGCACCGCGATTTCGATCACGTTGAGGCGATAGAAAAGGTCTTGCCGGAAGCGGCCGGCCTGCACTTCGGCGTGCAGGTCCTTGTGGGTGGCGCTCACGATGCGCACGTCGACCGCTTCTTCCTGCGTCGAGCCGATCGAGCGCACACTGCGTTCCTGGATGGCGCGCAGCAGCTTCGACTGCATGGCCAGCGGCAGGTCGCCGATTTCGTCGAGGAACAGCGTGCCGCTGCGCGCGGCCTGGAAGTAGCCGTCGCGGTCTTGCGACGAGCCGGTGTACGAGCCCTTCCGGGCGCCGAAGAATTCGGCTTCGAGCAGGTTCTCGGGAATCGCACCGCAGTTGACGGCGACGAAAGGCCCTTCGCTGCGCTGGCTGCACGCGTGCACGGCCCGCGCCACCAGCTCCTTGCCGGTGCCGGACTCGCCGCGCACCAGCACCGGCGCCATGCCGCGCGCCACTTTCGCGATGCGCGACTTGACGAGGCGCATCGGGTCCGAGTCGCCCACCAAGCGGTCGAGCGCTGTCACGCCGCTGCCGGTGATCGGCTGTGCTTCCACGGCGCGTTCGCTGTTGCCGGCGGATGCCGCCTGTGCAGGCTTGACCTGCACGGCGGGTGCCCGGTTGGCCTGCACCGCCGAGGCGACCACGGCACGGAACTGCTTCAGGTCGACCGGCTTCGTGAGGTAGTCGAAGGCGCCCGCCTTGAGCGCCTCGACCGCGTTTTCCGCCGAGCCGTAGGCCGTCATCACCACGCAGCGTTCGCTGCGCTGGTTCTTCTGGATGCGGTGGATGATCTCCATGCCCTGTCCGTCGGGCAGCCGCATGTCGGTGATCACCGCATCGAAGCGCCCGGCCTCCAGGTGCTTCCAGGCTTCGGACACGCTGCCCGCGGCCTCGACGCGATAGCCCTCGCGCAGCAGCGTCAGTTCGTAGAGCGTGCGCAGATCGGGCTCGTCGTCGATGACGAGGATCTGCGCGGGGCGCGGGATGGAAGACAGGGGGGTGCTCACGGCGCTATTGTGTCAGCCGGTTCTCGCTGGCGGCAAAGCTGACGAAGAATTCGTTGCCCTCGGGCCCGCCCGGCACCAGCGCGCGCCGCTCGTAGCCGATGGCGGCGCCATGGCGCCGGCACAGTTCGCGGCAGAGGAACAGGCCGAGCCCGCTGGAGCGGCTCTCGGAGGAAAAGAAGGGCTCGAACAGGTGGCGCTGCACCGCCGGCTCCAGCGGCGCGCCGTCGCTCCACACCTGCAGGCTGGGGCGATTGGCGCTGCCGCGCTGCAGCGTGGTGATGACCTGGATCGAGCCTTCGTGCTTGCCCGCATAGCGCGAGGCGTTGTCGAGCAGGTTCACCAGCAGCCGGCGCAGGTGCTCGGCATCGAAGCGCACGTCGCTGTTGGGCGCATCGAGCGCGATGCGCACGCCCTTGCGCTGCGTCTGGCGCACCCACTCCTCGGCCAGCACCTGCACCGCGGGGTCGAGCACCACCTGTTCGCCGAGCGAGAGCACGCGCTGCTGGCGGGCCCGCGAGACATCGAGCACATCGTCCACGATGCGGGCCAGCCGCTGCGCGTTGTGCTGCACCATGTCGGTCAGCTTGCGGTGCGCGGGGTCGGTCAGGTCTTCGCTGAGCAGCGCGCTGGCCTGGGCGATGGCGGCCAGGGGGTTGCGGATCTCGTGCGCCACGGCGGCCGACATGCGGCCCATCGCGGCCAGTTTCTCGGTGCGGATGCGGGCCTCGAGCTCGCGCAGGTCTTGCAGGAACATCACGCAGAGGCTGTCGGCGCGCTTGTCGCTGGTGGGCGTGAGCCGGGTGCGTACCCGCACCTCGCGCGCCGCGCCGCGTGCCTGCGCCACCGGAATCTCTTCCGTTTGCGGCGCCCGCCGCGCGAAGGTCTGGCGCGCGAGCGCGGCCAGGGCATGCCAGGCGGGCTGGGTGTGCAGTGCGAAAGGCAGGGCCAGTCTCGCCAGGCCCTGCCCGAGGATCGCATCGGCGGCGGGGTTGGCCGCATGCACCAGGCCTTCGGCATCGATCACCAGCACGCCTTCGCTGAGCGTCTCGATCACCAGGTCGTTGACCTCCGCCTGCATCTGCGCGCTGCTGCGGTTGCGCTGCGCCACCGCCTCTTCGCGCGCCAGCCGGCGTGCCAGTTCGTGCGCCAGCAGGGCCACCACGAAAAGCCCGGTGCCGGTGAGGGCCGCCTGCACGAAGCGGGTCGAGGAGTCGCCGGGCTGCTGCAGCCAGTGCCAGCCCGCATCGGCCAGCAGCAGCAGCGTGACGGTGGCTGTGGTGCCGAGGCTCACGATCACCGTGCCCAGCACCGCGCTCATGAGCACCGGCAGCGCGAACAGCGGCGTGTAGTTGACGTTGCCGCCCTGCATCACCTGCAAGGCGGTGAAGGTCCCGAGATCGATGCCGATGGTCAGCAGCCAGAGCGTCGAGAAACCGCGGATCGGCGGCTCGAAGTGCGCATAGCGCATCTCCAGCCAGGTGGCGACCAGGTAGCCCGCGGAGATCGCGATGGCCACCGCCTGCATCGTCTGCCCGAGCGCAAAAGCCACGCCCTGCAGCAGCACCAGCACCAGCGCCACGAAGCAGCGGGCGGCCATGAAGCCGCGCCAGAGCCGGAGCAGGGCGGAGCTTTCGCTGCTGCTGCCTGGCTCGAGCAGGTCCCAGTCGGTGACCGGCTCGCCGCGCGACCAGAGAGGGGTGCCCATGGAGCGGGGTGCTTTTTCAGTCGTTCGCCGCGGCGGCGGCCTGACGGTGCGCGGTGCTGCAATAGACCGTGTCGCCGGGGCCGGCGATCGCGTCGCTCGCAGGCAGGTGCAGGCCGCAGTGGGCGCAGCGCACCATGGCTTGCGGCGCGCCGACCGCTGGCGGCGCGGCCGGCCGTTGCGCCTTGGCTGCGCGTTCGCGCTGGGCGTCGCGCATCTCTTCGCGCCGGTTCTTGCGCCAGAGCCAGATGGCGATCCAGAGCACCGCGAGGACGAGGAGATATTTCATGGGCGCGCCAGCACCACTTCGAGCACGAAGCGGGAACCCACATAGGCCAGCAGCAGCAGCGCCGAGCCGGCATACAGCACCCGGCGGGCCGTGCGGCCGCGCCAGCCGAAGCGCGCGCGGCCCATCAGCAGGATCGCGAAAGTGAGCCAGGCGAGCACCGAGAAGAGGGTCTTGTGGTCCCACTTCCAGACCCGGCCCGCCGCGCCGTACAGCTGCTCGCTGAACAGCAGGCCGGCCAGCAGCGTGGCCGACAGCAGCACGAAGCCCGCGGTCACGAAGCGGAAGGTGAGCCGTTCGAGCGTGAGCAGCGGCACGCCGCTGTCGCCCGGCGATCCGCTGGCGAAGCGAATCTGCTTCTCCGCGCGCGTGATCAGCCAGGCGTGCACCACGGCCGCACCGAACAGTCCGTAGGAGGCGATGCCCAGTGCAAGGTGCAACGGCAGCCAGGGCGAGGCCGTGACATGCAGCGGCGTGCCGGGGAACAGGATGGCCAGCAGCACGGCGGCCGCGCCCAGCCAGGCGAGCGCACGCCGCACCTTCAATTGGGGGTACATGCGGCTTTCGATCGCGTAGACGGTGAGCACCAGCCAGGCCGTGACCGAGAGCGCGGGCGCAAAGCCGAAGCGCGGTTCGCTGCCAACGAGTCCGTGGCCCAGGACCGCAGCGTGCAGAAACCATGCAATGCCAAGGGCCCATTGGGTGGTCTGACGGCTGAGCCGGGCACCCGCAGCCGCCGCAAAACCGTAGGCAGCCGCGGTGGCGATGCCCAGCGCCACGCCGAGTGGGGAGGGGATCGCTAAAATCATCGACAGAGTTTATCTCCCCCAGGCTTGCGCACTTCGTGTTGCAGCGCCAACCCCCTCCCGGGGGCAACACCAGAGGCCCGGCAAAGCCGGTTCCTCGGTGTTTCCCGAAGGGGCAGTAAGCGGCCGATCTCAGGTTCACGACTTTCCAATGACCCGCCGCGGCGGGCAGCAAGGCATCTCTTTCATGGCCACCGCCCTCACAGAAAAGTTCTCCCGCCTCGTCAAGACGATGAGCGGCCAGGCCCGCATCACCGAAAGCAACGTGCAGGACATGCTGCGCGAGGTGCGCATGGCGCTGCTCGAGGCCGACGTGGCGCTGCCCGTGGTGCGCGACTTCGTCGCCCGGGTGAAGGAAAAATCGCTGGGCCAGGAAGTGCTGGGCTCGCTCAAGCCCGGCCAGGCGCTGGTCGGCATCGTGAACCGCGAGCTCGCCGCCACCATGGGCGAGGGCATTTCCGACATCAACCTCGCGGCCCAGCCGCCCGCGGTGATCCTGATGGCCGGCCTGCAGGGCGCCGGCAAGACCACCACCACCGCCAAGCTCGCCAAGCACCTGATCGAGAAGCGCAAGAAGAAGGTGCTCACGGTGTCGGGCGACGTGTACCGCCCCGCGGCCATCGAGCAGCTCAAGACGGTCACGAAGCAGGCCGGCGCCGAATGGTTCCCGAGCACGCCCGACCAGAAGCCGCTCGACATCGCGCGCGCCGCACTCGACCACGCCAAGCGCCACTACTTCGACGTGCTGCTGGTCGACACCGCCGGCCGCCTCGCGATCGACGAAGTGCTGATGACCGAAATCAAGCAGCTGCATGCGGCGCTCGATCCGGTCGAAACCCTGTTCGTGGTCGATGCCATGCAGGGCCAGGACGCGATCAACACCGCCAAGGCCTTCAAGGAGGCGCTGCCCCTCACCGGCATCATCCTGACCAAGACCGACGGCGACTCGCGCGGCGGTGCGGCGCTGTCGGTGCGCCAGGTCACGGGCGTGCCGATCAAGTTCGCCGGCACCAGCGAGAAGATCGACGGCCTCGAGGTGTTCGACGCCGAGCGCCATGCGGGCCGCATCCTCGGCATGGGCGACATCGTCGCGCTGGTCGAGCAGGTCACGGCCGGCGTCGACGTGGCGGCGGCGCAGAAGCTCGCCGCCAAGGTCAAGAGCGGCGCGGGCTTCGACCTGAACGACTTCCTCGGTCAGCTGCAGCAGATGAAGCAGATGGGCGGGCTCTCCAGCCTCATGGACAAGCTGCCGCAGCAGATGGCCGCCAAGGCCACCGAGGCCGACATGACCCGTGCCGAGCGCGACATCCGCCGCAAGGAAGGGATCATCCAGAGCATGACGCCGCTGGAGCGCCGCAAGCCCGAGCTGCTCAAGGCCACGCGCAAGCGCCGCATCGCGGCCGGCGCCGGTGTGCAGGTCCAGGAAGTGAACCGCCTGCTCAACGAGTTCGAGCAGATGCAGGGGATGATGAAGAAGATGAAGGGCGGCGGCCTCATGAAGATGATGAAGCGCATGGGCGGCATGAAGGGGATGGGCGGCATGGGCGGCCCAGGTGGTCCCAAGCTGCCGTTCTGAGCCTCGCACATATATATAGATAGAAGCCCGCCGGGGCATGCCTCGGCGGGCTTCGTCGTTTTCAGGTCTGCACGTCGTAGACCGTGTCGTGCGCCTCGATCGGCGCCGGCAGTTCCCAGCGGTGCAGCATCCGCTCGATGCCCGCGTTCGACAGCGTGGTGTCGCGCTCGCGGTTGCGGCGCATCAGTTCGGCATGCGGCACTTCCAGGTACACCAGCTCGATCCGGGCGTGGTACGCCCACAGCAGGTCCAGCGTCTTGGTGCGCATCTGCTGGCTCAGGTGCGTGGCGTTCCAGACGAAGCGCTCCTGCCTGCGCAGCAGCGCCTTCGCCTGATCGACCGCGTGGTGCGCGGCGAGCCCGTCGTTCTCGCCGTGCTTCAGCCCGAGTTCGGCGCGTGCATCGTCGAAGGACACCACCGGCCAACCCTTGCGGTGCCGCGCCACCCAGTGGTTCTTGCCGCTCGCCGGCAGGCCGCACATCACCGTCACCTGCGAGCCCGGCGCCTGGAACAGCGGATAGTCGGGGCTGGTGTCGGCGCCGCGGAAGTAGGCCAGGCGTGTGTGCGCATCGGCCATCTGTCGCGGACCATCCCAGCAGCCTTCTTCCTGCGCCAACTGCTCGAAGAGCGCGATGTCGGCCATGCTGTCAGCGCGCTTTTCATAGTGGCGGCCGAGCATGTCGCAGCGCGCCACGCAGCACAGGTCGGGCAGGCTCAGCTCCCACGAGAGCCTGTGCACCAGCCACTCGGGCCGCTCGCCCTTGCGCGAGGCAAAGGCATGGAACGGCACCTGGTGGACAGCGATGATCCGGCACACGGCCTCGCGCAGCGCGAAGGGCACGCGCGCCTTCCACATCAGCACCCGCACGTCGACCGCACCGCGGCGCGAATGGCCGGGCTGGCCGATGCGGCCGCTGGCTTCGTCGATCACGGTGGTGTCGGGCTTGGCGATGTCGTGCAGCAGGCAGGCCATGAACAGCACGAAGCGGCCGTCGGCATCGGCGCGCTGGAAGTGCGCGTCCTGCACCAGCGCGTCGAGCACCATGCGCGTGTGGATGCCGACGTTGCCTTCGGCGTGGTAGTACGGGTCCTGCGGCGTCTCTTCGAGGCGCAGCAGGGCCGGCAGCAGCTCGCAGCACCGGGCCCAGTCGCAGCCCTGTCCGGGCTTGGGCACCAATGCGCGCAGTTCGTCGCAGGTCATCGCGGCCTCCTTGTTGTCGTTGTTGTCGCCAGCGCGGCGGGGCCGCGCAGCGTGCGCAGCCCCAGGTCGTCCCAATTCACCGGCGGTGCCGGCGCGTAGAGGTCCACGCCGGGCGCGAGCTGGTTGGGCAGCACCGGCCGGCGGCTGTGGTGCGAGCCCGAGTCGAGGATGGTCTGCACGAAGTCGGGCCGCACCCACTTGTAGCGGCCCGTCACCTGGCCGTCCGATTCGGTCTTGAGGTACAGGCCCTCGGCGAGGTCGGACAGGTCGGTCTGCTGCCGCACGAGATCGAGCGGCTGATCCTCCTTCGCGACGGCTTGCTCGAAGGCGGCCCGCCAATCCGCGCTGCGCGCCAGCGAGGGCCGCACCAGTGCGCGCAGTGCCTTCGCATGGCGCGGCATCTCGCCCTCGTACAGCACCGGCACCGGCAGCACCGGACCGCCGGCCAGCAGCGCATGGCGGGCGGACGTGGAGAGAAAGCGCCCGGCCTGCCGGTCGTAGAGGTCGAACTCCAGGAAGAAGGCCGGCAGCCGGTCGTACCAGCAGCTGTGCTTGGCAAAGCACCACTCGCCGTACATCACGTAGCGGTCTTCGAGCCGCTCGAGCAGTGCCGCTTCATGCGCGGCGGCCCAGTGCTTGAACAGGTTGAACTGCCGCTCGCCCGCGCCGCCGGCCAGGTAGTGGCCGCGCGATTGCAGCAGCAGTTCGCCCGCGGAGGTGAAGGACACGGCCGCATTGGCGCCGTCGAGCTTTTCCTCGATGACCACATGCCGGCCCTGCAGCATGGACAACGGCGTCTGGCCGTCGTCGGTATCGCCGGCCTGCAGGCGCGAGCCTTCCAGGTGCGCCGTACGCGGGTACTTGAGCAGCGGGATCGACGAAAGAGAAGAAGAGAGAGGGAACACGTTGTTCTCCAGATGGAAATCAGGAAGAACCGACAACGTGCGGGAGCGAAGCTGGAAAGAGAGTCGACTTCGGCGGCCGGTGGGGTGGGCCGTGTCCGGTCAGCGGGATGCGCAGCTTGGCGCCCGACATGACCAGCAGTGAAGTAGTGTTGTCGGCGTCAGGAAGTGATGACGGCGAATCGGGGCACTTGGCGCTCCAGGGGATCGGATGATCCGTGGGTTGAAAAAGAGTGGGCGATTCTAGCCACGCGCCATGAAAAAAGCCGACCCTGAGGCCGGCTTTTCGAGGTGCTGTGTCTTCAGCGCATCAGGCGGTCGCCAGTGCAGGGCGCGCGAGGCGCAGCGCATGCATCCAGGCGCGGCGCAGCACGGCCGGCGAACGCGATTCCTCGGGAATCAGCAGGAAGCCGCGGTCGCGCAGCGTGGTGCCCAGCGCGATCTGGCTGGTCAGCACGGTCAGCGGAATCGCCAGCAGCAGCGGCAGGCCGACCGGCATGAGCCAGATCAGCGCGCTCGGGTCGATCATCGCGACACCGACGGCCAGCATGGCGATCACCAGCGTCATGGGGGCCAGCTGCGAGGCCGCGACCTTCCACGGCACGGCGGCGGCTTCGCGCGGAGGCGACTTCCAGTCGAGCTTGATGCCGGTGAGGGCGACCAGCACGAACAGCGAGTGGGCCAGCATGCGAACCGGGGCCTGCACGATGGCGAGGCCGGCTTCGAGCACCGAGCTCTTCACCAGGCCCCACACACCGCCGTACTGGCGTTGCTCGCCGCGCATCAGCACGGCAGCGATGCCCAGCACGCGCGGCAGGAACAGCAGGCACAGGGTCCAGACCCACAGGCCGGCCAGTTCGGCGGGCAGCACGCTCCAACTCGAAACGAGGCTGGAACCGCTGAGCCACAGCGCGGTGCCGAGCGTCAGGAACGCGAGCCACAGCGGCGCAGAAACGTAAGCCATGGTGCCGGTCACGAACATGGCGCGATGCACCGGGTGGATGCCGGGCTCGGCCATCAGGCGGGCGTTCTGCAGGTTGCCCTGGCACCAGCGGCGGTCGCGCTGCAGTTCGGCCAGCAGGTCCGGCGGTTGCTGTTCGTAGCTGCCGACCAGGTCGGACACCAGCCACACGTTGTAGCCGGCACGGCGCATCAGCGCGGCTTCGACGAAGTCGTGCGACATGATGCCGCCCGACATGCCGCCGGTGCCCTTGATCGGGGCCAGTGCGCAATGCTTCATGAAGGGTTCGACGCGGATGATCGCGTTGTGGCCCCAGTAGTGCGATTCGCCCAGTTGCCAGAACTGCATGCCCAGCGTGAACAGGCGGCCCGTCACGCGGGACGCGAATTGTTGGGCGCGGGCGTGCAGCGTGACGTGGCCGATGGCCTGCGTCGCGGTCTGGATGATGCCGGCGGTGGGGTTGGCTTCCATCAGCTTGACCATCGAGGTCAGGCAGTCGCCGCTCATCACGGAGTCGGCGTCGAGCACGACCATGTAGCGGTAGTCCTTGCCCCAGCGGCGGCAGAAGTCGGCCACGTTGCCGGCCTTGCGGTGCGTGCGGCGGGTGCGCAGGCGGTAGTAGACCTCGACCTGCGGCTGGTTCGGGCT
>Ga0209025_1000716_pt1 | contig 56399 bp, 53 predicted proteins | sample AraplaMF_Col_mLB_FD_184256 | JGI IMG/M metagenome (GOLD analysis project Ga0209025, IMG submission 184256) | Arabidopsis root microbial communities from the University of North Carolina, USA - plate scrape MF_Col_mLB (SPAdes) (version 2) | ecosystem: Host-associated > Plants > Roots > Endosphere... | reverse complement strand
ATATTTCATCTTTAATTCTACGTGATCTAGATGATTCATCTAATGGAAGAAAAGCAATAGAAGACAAAAAAACCTACGAAATGCTTGAACATATCAAGAATGAATTAGCTGATTTAAAAACATTAGCCAAAACGACAAGTTTTGTAGGAAACCATTCCTTCCAAAAAGAAGAGCCTTCGAAGGTTCCACAACTAAAAGAAGGAAAGGTTGCAGATTTAGAAAATATATCTGGCTCATTAGACGATGACGACTTAGAAGAATATAACGATTTTTAAACAGTAAAACCACTAGAATATATCCTAGTGGTTTTTTCTGTTTTTAAGCTTTATAGTGTATGTGTCTTTAGTTACCATAATATACCTTTATGGAACCTGACAAAAAACTTGCAAGACAAGGATTCTTGAGGTGATAGGTGTTTTTTAATATGCATCTTTTTATACATTATTTATATAAACATTTTCGCTATCTAAATGCACAAAAATATCTGTATAAAAAAGCATTCGTTTATACTAGAACTCATGCTACTTTAAAATATAATTGAATATATTTAGATGTACTCTACTGAACACATGCGCGCATTAGTTCAATAAAATATTTGATTTAGTTAAACAACTAACTTCTCATCAATTACTTATTATCATCAATTTGTGTTGAAATTTGCCAAGTAACACCGAATTTGTCTGTTACTTGTCCATATGATGGGCTCCAAAAAGTTTCTTGAAGTGGCATTCCTACTTGCCCGCCTTCTTTTAGCTTTTCGAACACTTCTTTTGATTCTTCTACGCTATCTATGGAGATAGCTACCGTCACTTGTGATCCAATTTGGTATGGTTGACCTGGGAATGTATCAGAAAGCATTAAATCAGTATCACCAACTTTTAAATGCGCATTCATTACACGATCTATTGCTTCTATAGGAGTGGGGAATTCTGGATTTCCGGGCATTTCTCCGAAAGTTTGAACTCCAATAACTTTTGCATCCAATGCCTTCTCGTAAAATTTAACAGCTTCTTGTCCATTACCATTCATAACTAAATAAGGATAGATTCCTAAAACCATGAAAAACACCTCTTTTAAAATTTTATTTAGATTTCAATAAATCATAGCTAACTAAAAAAGAACTAATGTTCGTATTTGTTCTAGCACTTACTACGTATCTATACAACAAATTTATTGGGTTATCCTGCACAGTTAGTTTGATAAGAAAAAAATATGCAACATTATATTTATTTTAGCGTTGTTGTTACATTGATTTATTGAGGATACAATACATACCCTGAGTCCTTATCCGTATAGGACTCAGGGGTCATTGCTTTTTCTATCTTCAGGTTGTATACCATATGAAAAATTAATCACTTTTCTAGTCAATAGTATGCTAAAGAGTCTTTATCAAGTTGATTTAACTTAAACTGAAATTAGGGAGAGTAGTAATGAGAATACATAAGTAATTGGAACTAACTTACATAAAAGTGGAATAAATAAGCTCGTTCTTTAGCATTCCCCATTAGCTACCTAGTAGCTGCTAACTTCTTTTGTTCTTTTGAATTCATATTAACAGCTTCTTTCTGGTGACTTGCTAAATTCGATACGGCAGATGAAATATCCTGTAAAAAGAAATTCATCTAGAAATGAAACAGCAGTACAATACAAAAAAACATCCGTTTGGATAGGATGTTTTTATTCGACTCTTATTTCGTTTTTATCTTTATTGCCTGCTCTTGGCGAGCTTCAATTTTTTCTTCAATCTCTTCCATGACCTTTTTATCTTCTAGTATTTTATGTCTGTTTTCATTGACTAGGTTTTGAAAAGAGGGTTTTAACTTTCTCATAATGGCACTTCTTTCTTACTGTTTAGTTTAGTCCGTAGACAAGTATGATTATAACGATTAAATGGAATAAAGCAATTATTTGTTTTCATAAAATGGAGAACAGGTAAAAGAATGTTCTTTGAAGGAAGGAAACCTCCCTTTTTTATAGAATGTTAGTACTTTACTTAAGAGGAGGGCGATCCCGTTGAAAAAAAGAACTTTACAGGTATTTTCATTACCAGAATATAAAGAAGAAATTGGTCGATGGCTATGGTGTTTAGAAGATGTTCGCCGTACGCTTCTAGCACAATTAAATGGAATCAGCCAGCGTATGCTCGATAAAAAAATTGATGAAAGACAAACAATTAGCACACTATTGTATCACATTGCATTGATTGAGGCAGATTGGTTATATGAAGAGGTCCTGGTTACTGAATGGGATCCCGAAATACGTTCTTTGTTCTCATTTGCAGTTCGTTCTGAAGATGGTTCTTTAGCCCACATCGAGGGACAAAGCTTAGAAGATCATTTTCACCGCCTTAATAAGGTACGAGAAGCATTTCTTTCCCACTTTCGTTCAATGGACTTAACAGACTGGCGTAGACCAAGAATACTTGAACATTATGACGTTACACCTGAGTGGGTTGTTTACCATTTGATTGAACATGAATCTCATCATAGAGGTCAAATTTTCCAACTACTTAAAGAATTGCGAAACAATTAAGATGTCAAAGTAATGAAATAAAACAAAAGAGGTGTCTAAAATAACTATTTATATTGCTTTATTACGAGGCATTAACGTAGGTGGACACAAATTAATAAGGATGCAGGAATTAAAGAGTCTATTAACAAATATGGGATTAGATAAAGTTAAAACCTATATTCAAAGTGGAAATGTTATATTTCAGTCTGAAAGAAATGCAGAACAATTAGAAGAGCAAATGGAGCAAGAGATTAGAAGGGCTTTCGGTTTTTCTGTCATTATTATTTTAAGAACAGCTTCAGAATGGGAACAAATTATTAGCAGTTGTCCTTATCCAGTTAACTCGTTATCGGAAGGGGAGAGTGTACATATATCTTTGTTAGCTAAAGAACCTTCTAAGGAATGCATAAATCATTTACTCAATTATAAAAGTGAGATGGAGCAATGTTACATAAAGGGCAAAGAGATTTATTTATATTTGCGACAAAGTATTCGACATTCTAAGCTTTCTGTTCAACTTCAGAAGGTTGGTGTTCCAGGAACATCACGCAATTGGAAAACAATCAAAAAGCTCGGCAATATGGTAAATGAAATGCAGTAAGTAGTAGTTTGAAGAAATTGATGTAATTCCATTGTTCAAGTGTGTTAGTTAGATAGGGTACATCTAAAAATAATTAAATTTTATTCTAAAGTACCATAAATTGTCTTGTATAAAAGTCCCCTTTTTTATACAGTACGTATGATTCAACAAAAGCTAAAAATATTGATAAATCAACGATATAACGTAAAGTTTATATCATCACATTGATGTATAAAGTCCACAAAGATACACCTTTTTAGACTATAAGAAAATTAATAACAAAATGTCTATTAACCTGTCACTTTGACCGATAAATTGCACTTATTTTACGTGTTATTTTGCACATTTAACTTTAATACCTGGCTACCTTCACATAAAAAGATTAGCTGGGTTTCTTCATTATTTACGTCCAATCATTAAGCTGTTTTGTGCAGCTCCTACGACTTCTGTTGTAACGAATTTCAGGTGATTGATTTCGATTTTCCTTTGATTTTATTGTAACCTAAGATAGGTTTTATTAGGTTATTGGCCGTAGAATAATGAACAGAGTTTTGGAACGTCTATAGCAAGAAAAAACATCCTTTTTAACTCGGATCTAGGTGTGTTCAGAAAAGGACGAGTTTTGGAACAAATAATAAAATGTGTGCTTTTTTAACGTTGTTCAGCAATTGGGTAAGGGAGGTAATCAGATGGTTCATCTCGAAATTGTAAGTTATGCCAGAACAACATGCCGCAAATGAATATTGACCAAAGGGATTATCTATTAAAAGGGATAAGATTGGAGGGAATAGAAAATGGATGTAAGGACACTTTTGTTACAACAATGGGCAAGCTGCTTAGATAAAGAAGACTGGTTTCCACCACTTGAAAAAGTACTAGAGGATATTACTTTGGAACAGGCAATTTGGAAACCAGTTGAAGGGGCACATTCCATTTGGGAATTAGTTTGTCATTTACTTTTCTATGAAAAGAGAATTCTGTTACGCTTTCTAGGTGAAACAGCAAATGAACCAAAGGCAGAAAATAATGACGCTACATATCGATTACCAACTGAGACCTTTCAAAATTGGAAGGAAACAAAACAAGAATACTTTTCTGTTCATCGTGAACTTGAAAAAATACTAGCAAAATCAGAACTAGAAGATTTGTATAGACCGATTCCTGATGACAATCCATTAGTGCTTGAACTGAAGAGTTTAGCAATGCACGATGCATATCATATTGGGCAAATTGTATTCCTTAGTAAAATGCAAGGAGCTTGGGCAGGGAAACGCAGCTTTTAAAAAGTTTTATTAGCTTTACAGTTATTCCACTATAGAGCACTATTCCGAAGTGATGATAAAAGTCCAATTTCTTAATTTTAATGTTGAGAAATTGGGCTTTTTATATTTATTTATAGTGCAAAATAACTCCTAAAGTGACACTATTTAGTGATTAAAATAAACCTTTATGTACGTATAAAAAGTAATTTACCTTTATAGACGATATGTTATATTCAATTTCAGTTAACATAATCGACATTCTAGAAAGTCAAAAAAAGAGCCGTTTATTACAATAAATGGCTCTTTTTTTGATGAGGTATAAACTTTAATCGTTTAATATAACTTCAATTCTCTTTGTATTTTTGCCTTTATTCTTAACTTTAGTAAATGAAAATGCACCAATCTCATTTGTTGACTTTACATGAGTTCCACCACAGGCTTGTTCATCTAATTCATTAATTTCTACTAGTCGAATCGTCTGGATAGACTTGGGCAGAAGATTAATCACGGTCTTAATGGAACCTGGGATTTTTTCAACTTCATCACGTGGAAGACTATGAGTAGAGATCATATGATTTTCTTCTACAATCTTCTGAATTTCCTGTTCCATGGAAGAAAAATAAGTTTCAGAAATTCCTTCTTCGAACTGAACATCAATACGCGCGCGATTATCTTCATAAATTTCATTACTTGTAGCTAAAGCTCCGAACTTATTATAAAGATGGCCGGCAATTACGTGTAAAAGAGTATGGTATCTCATAAATCTGTAACGTCGATCCCAATTGATTTGAGCCGTAACCTCTCCTAAAGTTAGATTCCTAGCATCACGTACGTAATGAATAATTTCACCCTGTTCTCTTTTTACTTTTATAACTTCGAATTCATGGTCTCCTTGCTTTATAACTCCTGTATCGAACGGTTGTCCTCCACCCGTTGGGTAAAAAACGGTCTGGTCTAAAATTACTTTATTTTCGTTAATTTCTTTAATAAAGGTTTTACAACTTGTTTGATAACTGTTCTCTAAAAATAATTCTTTTTCCATTTTCAATTCCTCCTTATCAATGAATGGTTGAATAGACAATAAAGACTGCAAAATAAATTAAAATAGCACCTAAACATCGGTCAAACCAATGGCTGTATCGTTCGTAGTAATCTCTAAACTTTTGATAAGAAATAACCGTTGAAATAAACGTAAACCATAAACCGACAGCTACAACGATCTCGGTTCCATAAATCCAACGTACCCAGCTAGCCGTATCAGCTGAAATAAATTGAGAAAAAATACTTAAGAAAAAGAGTGCAGCTTTTGGATTCAATACATTACAGATAAAGCCTTCACGAAACCCTTGTTTAACATTTTTATCAGTATTTATTTTTAATTCGTTTTCTGCTTGTTCCTTATTTTGTTTAACGGATCGAATAGCATGAAATCCTAACCATAATAAATAAAGGGAGCCAGCTACTTTAATAGCTATAAATATACTTGGGAATTTTTCAATTATATAAGTAAAACCTAAAATCGTGTATGTGACATGAACGAACAAAGCTGAAGCAACACCCAGTGCTGTTGCAATCCCTATACGTCGACCAAAACCCAAACTATTTTTCATCACAAGAAAAAAGTCTGGTCCAGGAGAGAGACCAGATAAGATTCCGATTAAAAATATTTCTATAAACATATTAGGCCTCTCCCTTGTTATTCTTTTTATTTAAAAGTTCATTCGTCACAATATAGAAAAGATCTGAATCACCTTTCCAAATTCGATTCATTTTCTCTTCTGAAGAATGCTCACTCATTACTTTCATCATAATGTCGTGACGGATATACTCTTTAGCCAATAACACTAACATAGGATCTTGTGTATGCACGGCTGATGGAACCGTCTCTTTTGAAAAACCTGCAATCATCACTTCCTTGTTATCACAAACAACAATCGTTAATCGTTGATTCATACGCTGCTCTTCAATATCAGCAGTAGAAGGATGATGATAAAAAGCTCGTCCAAAGTGATCAGTAGGCTGACAGTTAAATAAAAGCGAATATAATCGTACATTTGATTCTGTTGCCTTTTTTGCGTACGGCTCTATCTCATGTAACTCTGAATCCCATACAGATAACCATACTTCTTGATTTGCTTTTGAGATAAGGTCATTCATTCGGTCAATAACAGCTGACCTTTCTTGAATATGACGAATAACATGAACTTCTGGAGGATGTTGAATTTGTTCCAGATTCTCTTGCAAATAATCAAACGTTTCCTCTTTCTCGTGTCGCAAACGTCCAATAAACTCGTTTGGTGGTACAGGTGTATAGGTTAATGGATCAGAACGAACTTCATTTATAGCACCGTGTGAAACCAACTTATTGATGGATTGATAAATCATAGATCGTGGAACACCACTCTGCTTACTTATCTCGTAACCAGTGAGAGGTGATTGCTTCAATAGTGATAGATAAGCCTTACTTTCATTTTTTGAAAAACCGATTTCCATTAGAGAATCAATTAACTTTTCCATGATAGCCTCCTTCTTAGTTGTGATAACCCTTACTACTATAAATGAAAACAAAAAAAATGGCAACTTCTTTGAATTTGAAGCGCTTTTCTAATTGTATAACATATACATTCGTGGTTGACATAATTCATGTTCTAGGAAAAGGATTTCATATAGAAATTAATTTTGGTTATACTCCATTATCACAACATCAGACCAAATGCTTTATAAATAGAACACGATCCTGATTAACTCCATCATAGTTAGTATGTAAAGATATATTATCTACATTCTTATCGCCTTGTTCAATTCTAAATCCCATTTTTGTATGATAAGCAATTGAGGCTTTATTAACAGGAGATGTTACACATCGAATAGTATTTCGCCCATTTTGTTTAGTAACATCAAAGAAATGACTATATAACTGTTTTCCGATCTTTGTTCCTCTATGTTCTGGATGAACTCCAACAAAATGAATATATGCTTCATTCATATGGGATTGGGATAAGAAACCAATTAGAAACCCTATAATTTCGCCTTTTTCTTCAGCAATAAAACTTGTATTTTGAAAATGATCAAAAAATAGCTTTGGTAACATATCAGACATTTGTCTACCGTTCCACCATTCGTTAATTAATGGGGATATTATGTAATAATCTGTTCCCTTTACTGAACGAATTTTCATTCTAACCTCTCCCTTTTTATTTATAAATTCACTCAAGTTAATGCTATCACAGAAAAAAGGTGTTATGTTTATAATTATCACTCCAATAGATCAATCATTAGTACAAAAGTGCATAGAATATACAATTAAGTATACCTAAATTATGGAGAAGGTGATGTTATGAAATCAACGGATAAATTCACAGACAAAGCTGAGGTATATGCAAAATACCGTCCTAGTTACCCCCATGAATATATTGAATATTTAATCACTGAAGCTGGGTTAAATCAGGATTGTATTATTGCAGATATTGGCTCCGGGACTGGAATATTAAGCAGGCAGCTGATTGAAAAGGGGTTTCCTGTAATCGGTGTGGAACCAAATGATGATATGAGAAGTGTAGCAGAACAGTTGTTAAAACCGGATTCCCGTTTTATTTCAATTAAGGCAACGGCTGAAAACACAACTATAAATGATAATAGTCTAGATTTAGTTACGGTAGCACAGGCATTTCATTGGTTCGACAAAAAGAAGTTCAGATTAGAATGCCAACGGATTTTGAAACAGGATGCGAAAGTGGCCCTTGTATGGAATAGCCGGGATGGCTTGAGCGATATAAATAAGGAAAGTGCTGAAGTTTGCCAAAAGTACTGCCCCAATTTTAAAGGCTTTAGTGGTGGGATAGAGGAAACTCCAGTTGTATATCAGCAATTTTTTAAAGATGGAAAGTATGATTTTAGGAACTTTCGTAATGACTTGCAATTTGATTTTAATGGATTTTTGGGCAGGTACTTATCAGCTTCCTATTCCCCAAAAAAGACAGACAAGGAGTATAACTCCTTCATTGCTGCATTATCAAATTTATTTGAGAAATACAGCAAAAATGGAAAAGTAGTTATCCCAAATAATACAAGAAGTTATTTGGGCAAAGTGTAATTATTTTAAAATTCTACAATCGGTGGCATTTCCCTTTGACATACAGTTCATTGCAAAACAGACCGTAGATGCATGTGGTGGTTATATTGTAGTTAGAAATGCTGCGTTTGAGGATTATATTAGTCAAAGGGGATGTTGGAGTAAGTATATAGATTATAAAGAGAAAAATATATGGAAACTTTATAACGTTAAGTGAATAGTAAAATACTTTTTCTATAATACCTTTTATATTTATCTATTTTGTAGAAAAACTTCAAATTACGTCACGAAAAAACCTACCTCTTTTGTCTGGGAAGAAATAGGTTTTTTCTGTTTTCAGCCTGTATATGGTATACATCTGTAGTTACCATAATGTTACTTATCGGTAATTACTTAATCCTGTGTTTGAGTATGGATAGGCCTGCACAGTTTCTCCACATCTATTTGATATAAATAGTGGACAGCAGTACTTATTACAATGAAAGGGTGTAGATATGAAAAAGTTACTATTTGTCGTGGTATCTCTCTTAACTATGATTGCTTTGGTAGCATGTAATAAGGATTCTGAACATAAGCAGATGAAACACGACATGGTAAACATGAACCATAACGATTCTTTAAAAGAAAAACAACAAGTTGCAGTACAAACCGATTGGAAGTTTGAACATTATCCTCAGGCTAATACAACCAACGAGTTAACAATCACAATCAAAGATAATAAAGGGAAGCCTATTTCCAAATTTGAGGTAAATCACGAAAAAAAAATGCATCTGATTGTTGCAAGCAAAGATTTGTCAAAATATCAACACATCCATCCTACTTATAAGGGAAAAGGTGTGTTTACAGTACCTGTTACGTTTACTCAGGGAGGATCATTTCAGTTAATTGCTGATTTTATACCGAAAGGACAATCGGATACAGTTCAAATGCATACGGTTTCTGTTAAGGGAAATACACCAGCTCCTGTTAGCCTTACACCTGATAAGAAATTAGTAAAAACTGTTAATGGGAATCAAGTGTCTCTTAAAATAGATAGCCAGCTAAAAGCGAATCAGGAAACTATGCTGAATTTTCATTTTGAAGACGCTCAAACCCAACAGCCTATTCAGGATTTACAACCATACCTTGGAGCTGTAGGACATGTTGTCATTCTAAATCAAGACGCAACAAAATATCTGCACGTACACCCGATGGATGAAAGGGTAAAAGGATCTAATGCCATGTTTCATACAAGATTCCCTTCACCTGGCATCTATAAAGTTTGGGGAGAGTTTCAGCGCAGTAACAAAGTCTTTATAGTTCCATTCGTAGTGGAAGTTAGCAAATAACTAAAAAAGAATCTATCTCTGTGAGTTATTCATCAATCAATCTTTCTGTATAAACTACTTCAGATAAATTAGATCATCCAGAATATATTTATAATACAAAAAGGAACTACTGTTGAGGAACAGTAGTTCCTTCTGTTTTTAGACTTTATAATTTAACCTCTCTGACCTTATTGAAAATATAAAAATTGAACCTTTTTGCATGGTCAATTATTTAATATACTCATTATAGCTTGTTAGCTATGAAGGGACTAGGTCATCATTAAGCAAAAAACACACATATTCAAATGTGCTTAAGGGCCTTTGACAATTAAGCATAAATCTAAGATGAATTTCTCGATTTAATGTTATTTTGTTCCTTTAAATTTTATGAAAAGAGGAGATTATATGGAAACTTATAAAGAAAATATTATTGAATTAACGAGTCATGAACAGGCTTTAGAAGCCTTTCCTGTAATGAGTCAGTTACGCACAGACTTATCAAAAGAAGCTTATCTAACACTTCTAAATCAGATGAAAGAAAATGGTTATAAATTATTCGCACTTTATAAAGACAAACAGATCGTGGCTTTAGCCGGAATTAGTGTAGGAGTCAATTTTTATTATAAAAAATATGTATTTGTACATGATTTAGTAACAGATGAAGCACATCGTTCTCAAGGTTACGGAAATAAGTTGTTAAGTTTTGTGGAGCAATGGGCTAAATTAAATAGCGCTAATACTGTGGCTTTAGAATCTGGTTTACAGCGTATTAATGCTCATAGATTTTATGAAGATACATTAAATTATGATAAGTGGTGTTATTCATTCCGTAAATCTCTATAGAGAAAGTTATATGCATAGAAAGACAATCGTTATAACAATAAACAAACTCTAAAAAAGAATTCAATTTCCAAAAATAGTGTACTAACACAAAAAATTATTCAAGTGTTATCCTGATTTTTAGATATAACAAAATTACAAAACTTAGTATTTACAATCCGCATTATGTAAAGAAGCCTTATTTCTAAAAAGGCTTCTTTATCTTATCTACGTTGCTTGTGTACATTTTTAATATTAAACAATCATTTCTCCCATGCTACCTTTATTTACAGTTTAAGAAAGCTGATAGGACACATTTAATTCAAGGTGTAGATTTAACAGTAGCAAGTTCAAACAATTAGGTTGTTTGACGTTTTAGTATTATCAGGAAGGAGCTATAGTTAGCATGAATGCATCAAAAGAAATAAATCAGCTAGAACAAACAGATCTGGAACTAAAGCCTAAAGCAGGGTTATTACTTATAGGTATTATATTAACTGCAGCTAATCTTAGAGCACCGTTAACATCAGTAGGACCACTAGTATCTTCTATTAGAGATGGTTTAGAAGTATCTAATACACTAGCTGGCTCAATAACGACTGTTCCATTACTTTCCTTATCCATTTTATCCGCCTTTGCACCTAAGTTAGCTCGGCACTTTAGTATGGAGCTCACTCTATTTCTTTCCTTAATATTATTAACAATAGGAATTTTACTACGATCCTTAGGTGGAATTGGGACTCTTTTTATAGGAACTTTCTTAATTGGTTCGTCTATTGCTATAGGGAATGTGTTACTACCTAGCCTAATCAAGCGTAATTTTGCCCACAAAATAGGTGTGATGACTGGGATGTATGCAGTCGTTATGAACTTCTGTGGAGCTATTGGATCTGGTATAAGTATTCCACTTTCCTTATTACCAGGATTCGGATGGTCAGGGGCACTTGGATGTTGGGCAATTTTATCCCTTATTGCTAGTCTATTCTGGATACCTAAATTGCGAAATTTACCGACAACAAGTAAGGGTGTACAAACATCATCAAAGATGAAATCAGTTAACCTATGGAGTTCCAGTTTAGCATGGAAAATTACATTATTTATGGGATGTCAATCTCTTATCTTCTATACAATTATTACATGGATACCTGAAATTCTAGTTCAAAAAGGGCTAAATACTGGTGAAGCCGGTTGGATGTTATCTTTAATGCAACTGGCTGTACTCCCATTTACATTTATTGTACCTATTTTAGCTGGTCGTTTACGAAGTCAACGTTTGTTAGTATTCATTCCAGCAGTACTCCTTGTTATAAGCCTATTAGGTATCCTTTATGGAGATAGTTTACTTATTCCTTTATGGATGAGTCTAATTGGGGCTGCAGCTGGAGGTTTCTTCAGCTTGGCTATGATGTTTTTTAGCTTAAGAACACAAAATACTGAAGAAGCAGCAAATCTATCAGGTATGGCTCAATCTATAGGATATCTTTTATCTGCTGTAGGACCTGTTTTGTTCGGATGGTTACATGATACGACCCATAGTTGGACTGCTCCTTTATTAATGTTGGTTATAATTACAATGCTTATTTTCACTGTGGGTATGGGAGCCGCCAAAGATCGATATGTAAGTTCTTAACGATATGTTAAAGGATATATCTTTTAGAAAGATTCTTATTGCTTTTATTTAATTAATCATTTAATCAGCTTTAATTTATAAGTATTTACAGCAAATCTAAATGAACAAATTATGTAGAAGATTAAGAACATATATTATTGATTATTTTTCTTTATTTATAAAAAACCCTTTATAAAAAGGGTTTTTTATTTTTGATTAACAACAATATTTATTTTATGTTAAATGGAAAATCACAAAGGCTCTTCCAAATGAAACATAATTCATTCCCTCTTCAGTTTTTGAAAATTTCCACTCTTTCCATATTCATCTTTGTTTTTTGACCTTATGTATTCTTGTGAAATTGTCCCTTTTAAAGTGGTTAAGGTTTAAATATACTCATTATATGTATATGTTGTTCGGTTGTAATATAACTATATTTTCATCAACAAAAACTTATATTCCATTACTCCAAGGGTAATTCGTAATTCAAATATAAAAGGAAAATATTTTTTTGCGGCCGATTGTTTATTTTTAAGTCCGTACATGTTTTTTAGATACAAAATTATAGTAGGTGAAAATGTGAAAAACTTTAAATTTACTAAAATGCATACCTTAGGTAACAATTATATTTACGTAAATATGTTTAAAGAGTACATTGCTGAAGAAATGTTAACATCTATTGCTGTTAATGTTTCAAATATACATACAGGTATTGGATCTGATGGATTAATACTAATCTGTCCATCAGAAGAAGCAGATGTAAAAATGCGTATATTTAATAATGATGGCTCTGAAGCAGAGAATTGTGGTAATGGGCTTAGGTGTGTTGCTAAGTATGTTTACGAGAATAAGTTGGTAAATAAAGATAAATTTACAATTGAAACTCTTTCAGGGGTAGTAAAGGCACAGGTTTATATAAAAGATGATAGTGTTTTAAAAGTAACAATTAATTTAGGAAAGCCAAAACTTCGTAAAAGAGATATTCCAATGCTTGGTATGGACCAATGTCAAGTAGTAGCAGAACCTATGATATTTGATGGGAACACATATATATCAACTCTTGTATCGATGGGAAATCCTCATATTATTTTTTATGTAGAAGATATTAACCAGGCTCCTCTCTCAGCATTAGGTTCTATTGTAGAAAATGATTATCGTTTCCCGATGGGGATTAATGTTGGGTTTGTACAGGTATTAAGTGAAAGAGAAATAAATTATCGTGTATGGGAACGGGGTTCTGGTGTTACTCAAGCATGTGGTACAGGTGCTTGCGCAGCAGTCGTAGCTTCTATCTTAAACAACTATTTAGGCAAGAACACCCTTATAAAGGTACACTTGGCTGGAGGAGATTTAAATGTTATTTGGTCAGAGCAAGAAGCCGTTTTAATGACTGGTTGCGCTAATACAATTTGTGAAGGGACATTTTATTATTAAAATGTGTGAAAACTAACTGCTTTATTTATTATTGCTATAAAAAACCTAATTATTAGAATTAGATTTATTCAAAAAATAGACATATCAATTAAAGTTTATACAACTTATTAAAAGCTGTTCAATAAAGTTATATGTACTTTAATTTTATTTATCCGCGATAAAGGAATGATGGTTATGTATACTAACTCTGATAAGACTAAATCTAACATTATTGCTTACTTTAATAGAATTGGTTATAAGGGGTCAACAAATGTAAGTCTAGAAACGCTTTCTCAATTACAATAATGTCATATTTATACAGTTCCGTATGAAAATTTAGATATATTGAATGGAGTACCATTATCTTTAGAAATTAAAAACTTGTTTAATAAAATTGTTACAAGAAACCGTGGCGGATATTGTTTTGAGCTTAATGCATTGTTTGGCTGGCTGCTGCAAAGCTTGGGGTTTGAAGTTACCAATTATTTTGCTCGATTTTGGAGAGATGAACTTATTACTCCTGCTAAGAGACGTCATCAAGTATTAGGAGTAAAGGTAGAAGGTGTCCATTATTTATGCGATGTTGGCGTAGGAGGTCCTTCACCTCTTAGACCCATTAAAATAACTAATGACTTGGTGAATGAGCAAAACGGCGAATATTATAAACTAAAGTATGACACGTATTTTGGCTGGATCTTATATGAAAAGAAACGAGGCGAATGGAGTAAAATTTATTCTTTTACAGAAGAGCCTCAACAATCGCAAGACTATACTACAACGTCTTTTTGGTGTGAAAATTCTGAGGATTCTCCATTCATTAAGAGTGCCAAAGTAGCAATACGAACGACTGTAGGACGTAATACTATTGCAGATAAAGAGTTTCGTATTTTCACACCAGAAAGTGTACGAGTGTTTGTTCCAAAGACATCAGAAGAATATAATAAGGCATTACATACTCATTTTGGTATAACTCTGAATGATAAACTCTTGTAATATATTTATTCGTGCTACTTTATTTAAATTATTTTCACCTTATATATTGATAAAAAAGTCAAAAAACAACTACCAGAATAGCAGGTAGTTGTTTTTTTATTTCATAGTGTCAAATACTTATAACAAAAATTATTAGTTATTCAAGGAAATAAAATTACCAATTTAACTTGTTTTAGAAAACCAAGCTTTTCTAAGTAAGATAATTCCTTCAACTATTTTTTCTTCTGGAATTCCTCCAAAACCAATCATGACTATTGATTGTTCGACTATTTTTTCGTTTGCATAGTAAGAAGGTGGTTCATAGACCCTTACTCCTACTTTTTTCGCTTTGTTTATTAGCTCTTTCGTTGACACATTTTTCACTTTAACTAGTAGGTGAAGTCCTGCTTTTTGGCCAATTATTTCTACTTTATTCCCCATGTATTTGATTATTGAGTTTACGAGTAATTGATGTTTCCTTTGATAAACTTTTCTCATTCTACGAATGTGACTTTGAAAATGTCCTTCATTCATAAATATATATAAACCCTTTTGAATAATAGGCGAAACCGATTGATTATAATTAATAAATATTTGATTGTATACATCTATCAAGCTTTGCGGTAAAACAATATAGTTTACCCTTGCAGCAGGCGAAAAAGACTTAGAAAACGTACCTAAATAAATTACTTTTTCTTTTACATCCAAGGCTTTTAAAGCTGGGATAGGTTTACCCTGGTAGCGAAATTCACTGTCATAATCATCTTCAATAATAAAGCTATTATTCTTATTTGCCCAATCTAATATTGATAATCGCTTTTGAATTGGAAGAACCATTCCATACGGAAATTGATGAGAGGGAGTAATATACGCTACTTTTGCTTTAGTTTTCTTTAATTGCGTAACATCTATACCATCCTGTTCAAGAGGAATAGGATGAATTGTCCATTCATGATTACTAAACACAGATTGAGAACCGCCATAACTTGGGTTCTCCATGGCAACTGAACGATCTGTGGAAGATAACAGTTGGATAATAAGACTGATTGCGTGCTGGGTGCCAGAACAAATAATTATTTGCTCTATTGAACAATTAACTCCTCGTGCTTGAAATAAATAGTCCATTAATTCACGGCGTAGACCAATGTCTCCTTGTCTTGGGCCATAATGTAGTAGTTGTTCGGGCTCATTTGTTAAAGCTTTGGTTAAGCATCGCTTCCAGGTGTTGAGTGGGAAAGAATCTAAATCTATATCTCCATACTTGAAGTCGTATTCAAACATCTCTTCTTTATTAAAGTTACATGGTTTTGATTTTATTTCTGAAAAAGAAGGTAATAAAACCGTTTGCTCCAGTGGGAGCACAATTAGCCCAACCCTAGGTTTACTTTCTACGTAACCTTCTGCTATTAATTGCTGGTACGCACCTTCTATTGTAGTTTTACTGACCTTTAAATGGCCTGATAAGTAACGAATAGACGGTAAAATTGAACCTTCTTGAATGGATCCCTCTTCAATTTTTTGTTTTATATATTGATATAACTGCACATAAATAGGAACGTTATTGTGCTTATCTAATAAAGGAATAAATTCTAACATAAATCCTCCTGCTGACCCTATCTTTTTTTTGAAAACTGCCCCTTTTTAAAAGGACAATATTCTAATAAAATCAGTATAACCTATTGATTTTAAAAAAATCCACAAGTTATAAGGGGATGTATTATATGAAAACTATTCTAAAACTGTCTCATTTAGTTAAGGTCGTGTTATTATGCTAAATCCTGTTACGCTTCATGGTTCTATAATTGTTTTAGAGCTGATGAATATTGAACATAGCGACCAGCTTTTTGAAGCTGCATCTGAAGATAGAGCAACTTATTCCTATACGAATGTTCCGAATGGAAGAGAAGATGTTGAGCGCTACGTTGATAGTGCCCTTAATGCTTATTCAAAAGGCCGTGAATTACCCTTTGTGGTTCGGCACATTGAGACAGGCCGTATTGTCGGAACAACAAGGTTTCTTGCACTTGAAGTTTTCTCTTGGCCCCCTCCTTGGCCCCCAGGTGTTGGTACAGGACCTTTACCAACTGATAAAAATCCTCCAACAGTAGCTGAAATTGGAAGCACTTGGTACTCGGCGTCATCACAGCGTACGGGAGTCAATACGGAGTGTAAACTTCTTATGCTTAGTTATGCTTTTGATTCTTGGCGCACTATTAGAGTGACTTTGAAGACAGATGCCCGTAATGTGCGTTCTCGTTCTGCTATACAGAGAATTGGTGCCACATTTGAAGGTATTCGAAGAGCACATGTTCCAGCAAATGACGGTAGCATTAGGGATACAGCTTATTATTCAATTGTTGATGAAGAATGGCCTACAGTACGTAAGAAACTTCAAGATCGATTCCAGCAAGGAATGGACAAAAAAAAGGGGTAGTTCTTTATCAGTTAAAAAAGTATTGAAAAGTCTGTCTGTGCATAGAAAGATAGACTTTTCGTAGTTTTCTACTTTATATACACCTAGAGTCAGTTGACATAATTATTATTTATTAATAGTTTATATGTTTGAATTTTTTACTAAGAGCTAGTTTCTTTTTGGTAAGAGTAGACAGTAATACTGAAGGAATGATGAGATGGTGTACTGGAAACGAAATTTAATAATACTTTGGATTGGATGCTTTTTTGCTTCTGCGAGTTATTCAATGGTTATTCCATTTCTGCCTTTATTTCTTACCCAAATTGGGGTTCATCGACACTTAGAACTATGGTCAGGAGCGATATTTAGCTCAGCTTTTCTAGCTGGAGCAATCTCTTCACCTTACTGGGGAATGTTGGCTGATAAATACGGACGCAAGCCTATGATTATACGAGCAGGAGTATTTTTATCTTTAATATACATTCTTACAGCATTTGTTACAAATCTGTATGAATTACTTACCTTACGAATTATGCAAGGGTTGCTAACTGGTTTTATACCGGGAGCTATTGCCCTTATTGGTACCAATACTCCTGATAAAAAAGTGGGGTATGCTTTAGCTATGATATCTACAGCAACTGCTTCTGGAGGGATCTTAGGTCCTCTACTTGGAGGGGGATTGGCTGATTTACTAAGTAATCGATGGGCATTTGCTAGTGCAGGAATATTAATATTATTCCCAACAATATTGGTAATATTTTGTGTGAAGGAGGTGAATTTCACTCCAAATAAGTCAAAAGGTTCTGTCTTAAACGACATAAAGGTTTCAATAACTAATCAATCGTTTATGTTGGTATTGTTCCTCACTCTTATCACTACATGTTCATTAATGATCATCGAGCCTGTCCTCCCTATATATATTGCTCAATTGAATGTCGCTTCTCAAAATACAGCATTTTTAACAGGATTAGTGTATTCATTACCTGGAATGGCTAGTATTTTATTTGGCCCTTATTTCGGGAAACTAGCTGATAAAATTGGCTTTCAAAAGACATTAATTATTGGATTGTTTGGTGGGGGCTTGGGGAGTATACTCCAAATAGCCTTTAGGGACATTGTTGGGTTTTCTATAATAAGGTTTGTTTATGGAATATTTTTTTGCGCAGTGTTTCCAGCATTAAACGGGCTCATAGTAAAATCAACATCTGAGGAGTTTAGAGGAAGAGCGTTCGGTTTAAACCAAACAGCTAATCAATTAGGAAGTATGATAGGACCTTTGCTAGGAGGTGTTATGGGAGGATTTTTTCCAATGTATAGCGTGTTTTTAATGACAGGATTTTTACTGTTAGTGGCTATGGGAATGATGCATTGGTCTAAAGAGAGAAATAAAGCTAATGCATTCAATAAATAAGAAACACTATAGTAGGCGAGCTCTTATTCGTACAGATTAAAGTAAAATTTACTCTTTTACTAAATAGCAAAAGAATGGATATGGTGATGTCCTTCTCTTAATAAAATCAAACACCAAGGAAGAGTAAGAAAATTTTTTAGAAAAGGAGAAGATATTTTATGAGTCATAAAAATCAATCTATGAAATTTCAACAATTTAAGCAACTTCACAAGCAACCTTCTACTTTTGTATTGCCAAATGCTTGGGATGCTAGCAGTGCAAGTATTTTTCAAAAAAGTGGGTTTAAAGCTATTGGAACAACTAGTGCAGGAATAGCAATGTCTCTAGGCTATTCGGATGGTGAAAACCTTCCCTTTGAAAAAATGATAGAAGCTCTCAAATCGATTGTCAATTCTGTAGATATTCCTGTTAGTGCAGATATTGAAGCTGGATACGGAAAATCCGTGGAAGAAGTAATAGATAATGTTAAACAAGTTATTTTAGCAGGAGTAGTTGGAATAAATCTTGAAGATGGGACAGGAAATCCAAATGAACCTATTCTAGACATTTCAATGCAAGTCAAAAAAATTGCTGCAATTAAAGAACTTTCTCAATCATTAAACATGCCTTTATTTATTAATGCACGTACTGATCTTTATTGGTTAAAGATTGGTGACCCTTCACTTCGATTTCAGTCTGCCATTAAACGAGTAAAAGCATATGAGGAAGCAGGTGCAGACTGTATTTTTATTCCTGGTGTAACAAATATAGATACCATCAAAAATTTTAGGGAAGAGATCTCTTGTCCAATTAACTTGTTAGTTGGATCAGATACACCATCTTTAAATGAGTTATCTAAAATTGGAATTGAAAGGGTGAGTAGTGGTTCTGCTCCCTTTAGAGCTACTATAACATTGTTAAAGGAAATTAGTGAGGCTATTATGAATAGTGGTAATTTCACTCCAATGATTGATGATGTTATTACTTATGATGATATGACCGAATTACTGAAGCCAAGTACAGAGCTGTAAAAGTCATTAATTAAATGACAGAACTATTTTTTCTAAGTTCATGAAACTTAGGAAATGAGGTTTTATATTAGTTATACACTAAACTACTGATGGTTTTAGGAGGATACTTATGAATATCAAAGAAAAATTTGCATTTATGAAAACAGGAAAAATGTACAATGATTTAGATCCGGATATTGCAGCATTTCGAGAAAAAACAGTATTCAAAACAAATGAGTACAATCAAAGCTTTGGCCTATCAAGTGTTGTAAGACAAAAGATCTTAGAAGAACTATTAGGTAGTGCTGGAAAAAATGTTCATTTTGAGCCAACTCTTCGGTGTGAATTTGGAGTTAATATCCATATAGGGGACGATTTTTATGCAAACTTTGATTGCGTTTTATTGGATGCTGGTGGAATCACTATTGGAAACAACGTTTTGTTTGGTCCTAGGGTGGGACTATATACAGCAAATCATGCATTTGATGCAGAGGAAAGAAGAAACGGAGGTTGCTTTGCTAAGCCAATTAAAGTGGGGAATAATGTTTGGATAGGGGCTGGAGTACATATTATGCCAGGCGTTACAATTGGAGATAATACAATTATTGGTTCTGGGAGTATTGTTACTTCAAATATCCCAAGCAATGTGATTGCAACAGGGTCTCCGTGTAAGGTTTTAAGAGAGATTACCGAAGAAGATAAAACAGAATATTTAAACACCTTGATTTAAAAAGGTTGTAAGGCTATCTTCTGACGAAAGAAACCAGCGAAAAGGCAGCTTCCTTTCGGGCCTATCATAGGTTTGTCCGTAAGGACGATATTTCCGTTCAGTTATATAATTTCCTGCTTTACTGTTCTCTTTGGAGATAATGGCATTTGTTTTTCTTATATCCTTTACCCTCTGCCACATCGTTTGATTTTACAGTAATCCTACTGTCTGCATAAATGATAAAGGGCTTACCAAGTTCCGCATCTTATAGATACGACGAGGTTAGGTGGGTTCTTTACTTCGGACAAGATGCAGGATGCATCACAGGAGCATTATGAATTTACTTTTCCTCTTCCAATAAAACCTGTGTCTCTATAAAGGACGCCAAGGCTAGTTATTCTATTTATTGAAGACACTTAGGCTTTGCTTTAACCTTTTCAAAGTAAGCGTTGGATACCTTATAGTTATAAATTTAAATACAGCATAGAAGGGAGGAGAGCATATGGCTCAATCACACATAAAGGTAATTGTACAAAAGTTTAGTGATTTTTTAAGTTCAATGGTTATGCCAAACATAGGTGCATTTATTGCATGGGGATTAATTTCAGCCTTTTTTATTCCAACCGGTTTTTTCCCAAGTGGCAACCTTGCCAAATTAGATGATCCAATGGTTACATGTCTGTTGTCATTATTAATTGTTTATACGGGTGGGAAAGTAGTGCATGATCAAAGAGGTGGGGTGGTTGGCGCCATCGCAACAATGGAACTGATTGTTGGATCTGATATTCTCGTCAAAAGAAGGTGAAATCTAATCGTATAACAACTTTTAAATTCTATAAAACGTCGTGTCTTTTTAGCGTTATTAATCTAAAATAAATGAATATATGATGTAGAGGTGAAGAGATGGCCCTTTCAATATTGCGGTATTTGATTTTTTTTCTAGGCCTAATTTTCTATGGATTAGGGAATGCGATTGCGGTAAATGTTCAATACTTGGGGTTGCATCCATGGGAGGTTTTAAACGTCGCTCTGTTTGATCGATTTGGGTTCACAATTGGGACATGGAGTGTCATTTGTGGCTTAGTACTTGTACTAATCGCCTTTGTAGTTGATAGGAAGTATATTAACATCGGTACCTTTCTAAACGCCTTGTCAATCGGCCCTATCATGGATTTTTTTTTACATCTTAACATTCTTCCTCATGAAACGGAGCATAGCTGGTTAAATCTACTTATCTTATTGATGGGTATTGTTATAACCGGCATTGGAGGAGGAATCTATGTGGCTGCGGGAATCGGTGCGGGTCCTAGAGATGGTTTCATGCTTTCCGTTTCGGAAAAAACTAGGTTATCGGTCAGCTGGGCGAGAATCGTTGTTGAGAGCCTTATTTTGATTATCGGACTCACCCTTGGCGGTCCAGTGTTTATTATGACGTTTGCATATACCTTTATTCAAAGTCCGATTTTTCAGTTTTCTATGAAACGGATGCGTTCCTATATCACTAGTTTGGAGCAGAAGCGAAAGGGACAATTTGATATTACGTCATAATTGGAATAAGGATTATTTTTAACACCGTCTGAATACTAGGAACGGTGTTTTTATTTTTTACATGTTAACTTATAATCATGTTCCATTTATAAAAAACTTTGAGGTTTACATTTATATAGTAAGTACATCAATTGTTTATTGGTTTTGGTGTAATATTATGATGCCAAAACCTACCTAATAAAAGCTTTTGAAGTCGGTTAATAATTGAATACGATATGCAAAATTAGTTAAGTCGGGTAAGCAAGGGGCATCACTGCCCCTTGCTTACCCGACTTGATTAAAAGTGTATGACGTATAAAGACTAAAAAAGAATAATGTCTGAAGAAGTCTTGGTTAATTTTATATAATTTTTTATATAAATCATATATTATTTGCTTTTTTTATATAAAAAATTATATAATTTGAAAGTAAAATAACATCACAGATAGATTTTTTATTTATTGACAGTTAGAAGGAGATGAATAGATGCTAACTGAAGCAAGACAAATATTAAATAGTTATATTCCAATTGCCAAAACAATTGCAAAAATGTTTGGTTCACAATGTGAAGTAGTCATTCATGATTTGACACAACCACAGTCATCAGTCATTTTTACCGTAAACAATCATGTAACCGGTAGGGAAATTGGTCAATCTTTTGATCATCTAGTGAAACAGGTACTATTATCAGAGGATTTTAAAGAAGACCATTTAGCAGGTTATGATATTGAAACGGTTGACCATCGAATTATTAAATCATCAACTACTCTTATTAGAGACTACAAACAAGAGATAATCGGTGCTCTTTGTATTAACTATGATATAAATCTGATGATTCAAATGAAAGAAATGTTGAATTCATTAATACCAAGCCCTACTGCAAACCAAATGTCTTCTGAGAAAGCATCAAAAAAAGACGATTCGATTCAAAATGTAGAAGATATTGCAGATCAATTAATTCGAAAGATTATTGCTAATAGCCAGCATCCTTTTATGAAACGTCATGAGAAAATCGAATTAATACGGTTTATGGATGAAAAGGGGATTTTTCTAATGAAAGGATCCGTTGAAAAAGTAGCAGAACAGTTAGGCATCTCGAAAGTAACGGTGTATAGCTACTTAGATGAAGTTAAAAAACAATCAACGAATTAAGGAGTGGCCTAGATGGAGAGTATTTTTAAGGTAGGGAATTTAAAGTCAAATGGACATTATGCATTAGCAACTATTCATAAGGATACAGTTTATGTATCTGGTCAATTTGCCATTGATCCAGTAACCCAGGAAAAGAAATTTGGTACGATTGAAGAGGAAACTCTACAGGCGTTGGAAAACGTTGAGTATATATTAAAAGAAATTGGAAGTAAGAAAGGTCAGATTTTAAGAATGACTCTATATATCTCAGATATTCAATTGTGGGATCGTGTAGATAGTGTTTATAAGAGCTTTTTTGGGGACCATAAACCGGCACGATCCATTGTCCCAACAAACAAATTACACTATGGCTTTCAAATAGAAGTTGAAGCTGTCGCTTATATTTAATCTATAGTATAAATGTAAACTCCATAAATTTTTTTGGTTTTAATGTATAAAAAATTATATAAAATATAAAAAAATATATAAAAGGAGGCACAATAAATGAAGGAGCAGTACAGATGCCATTCGTGTGGAATAACATACAATGTTACAGAAAATGTATGGAAGTGTATATGTGGGGGAGTGTTAGATTTAGTAAAAGAAAAGGTAACAATCGATGTAGATAAGTTACAAGAAAAAATGCCTACAATGTGGCGATATATTGACGTCATGCCATTTGAAAAGAATTCTAAAGTGTGGAAGACAATCACAATGGGTGAAGGGAATACACCTTTAATTGTGTTAGACGATTCTGAACCTCATACACTTGTTAAAGTAGATTATATGATGCCTACTTTATCTTTTAAGGATAGGGGAGCCGCAGTCTTGATTGCTAAGGCAAAAGAATTAGGCGTTAAAAGCGTTATAGCTGATAGTAGTGGAAATGCAGGAACTTCCATTGCAGCTTACGCGAAACGAGCTAATATAACTTGCGATATTTTTCTTGGAAAGGGAACGTCACCGAAAAAGATTGCTCAAGTAAAAGCTCATGGTGCAAATGTTCATGAAATAGCAGGTACACGTGAAGACGTAGCTGAAGCAGCTCAAAAAGCTGTGAATGAAGAGAAGAAATTCTATGCAAGTCACGTATATAATCCATATTTTTATGAAGGAACCAAGACGTATGCCTATGAGATCTGGGAGCAATTGAAAGAGGCTCCAGATACTCTTATTATTCCTGTCGGAAACGGTACATTATTGTTAGGAGCCTACTATGGATTTAAGGAATTAATTGAGAATCAACTTATTAATAAAATGCCAAGACTAGTTGCAATCCAAGCAGATAATTGTGCTCCATTAGCACAAGCCTTTGTAAAGAGTGAAACACATGCTAAGCCAATTGAAGGCAACCCTACTTTAGCTGAAGGAATTGCCATTGCAGCACCGGCGCGCTCTGCCCAAATTTTAGAAGCTATTCGTGCTACTGAGGGAGAAATTCTTACTGTAAATGAAGAGGAAATCTTAGAAGCACGAGCTCTATTAGCTGGAAAAGGTTTTTATGTAGAGCCAACCACTGCTGCGAATTATGCAGGATACCTAAAATATAATCATCTACCTTCTGAAAAAATTATTATTCCTTTATGTGGAGCAGGAATTAAAGCAAATTTATGAAGTATTACTTTAAATAAAAAACAAAGAGGTATAATAGTAAAAAAGGCCCTTTATTTAAAGGCCTTTTTTACTTCCAAGAATTCAAATTATAGTAACTAGCTTTAGATAGCAAGAAAACAAAACTTTTTAAAATGCTGAAATATCCATCGAATCGGTCTCACGTAAAAACAAAGTTAATTTCCTCAGAGAGCGTTTCTCTGCATATTAAATACATATATTTGACGTTTTTCTCCCCAAAAAATAGTGGTTTCTTCATTTAATGAATAATGAACAAAATATGCCCCTAAGAGATCTACTTAATCAAGCTTGTTGCTTGCTTTATTAATATCATTTAGAAATTAGGATGAAGATATAGGCGATAGTTTGGTACAGTGCAATCCATAAAACTTTCTTAAGACTTAGTAAGATAAATAAAAAAAGACTTGCTTTTCACCTAAAGTAGGTTTTTTGTATATTGGTAAGGAATTTAATACATTTATATAAGTTACACGCTACCGACATATTTTATTAGTAATGAGATTAAATTCCAAACGATATTGAATGAATGAAATAAAACAAGCTGTTTTTTTATCATATGCATCGCTTCTATGCCAAAAATAATAGACGTAGCTATACGAAATGATTTTAATCTTAAAATAGAACGAACTTACTTTTTAATAAATAGATGATCTTGTTCCATTATGTTATTAAGATGTGTGACTTGCCTTATTCGGAGGACTACAGGCACCTTTTTTTTGTTCTTCAATCGCTATAGGTTAGGCTGGGGTCTTAACTACTATGAATACATGAAGCTTTAAAACATGAAAAGGCCGCAAAACTTTCTTGAAAAGTGCATTGCAGCCTTGGTATTTGTAGTTTTGTTTATATAAAAATCAATGGTATTTCCTTCTTAATTAACGGCACGATAGAGGTAAACCCAAAGTAGCTTAGCTTCTTGTTCTAGAACCTATAAAGTAAATCAATATATTCAGCTTCTAACTTCTACTTTCTTCGGTTATTATTTTTAGCATGTTTGTTTCAATTTCTAACAAATCCCTTACTATAAATATTCGATGATATTGCCATAAATCCGAGTATTGATCTTAAAAGAGTTCTTCTAGCCAACATAAATATAGATCGTTTACTTAAATTCTAAAACATTAAAAAAACATCTTTATAACTAGCTAATTAAAAACCAATTGAACCAAAATCATGTAGGTAACGGTTCCTCCTGCTATAGAAAGGAGCATCTTTTTCTTCCAGCAATGAAGTAGCGCAACCATCCCCACGCCAATAAGTTCAGGGATACCGTGGCTGCCAGATAGTAAGCTCACATCCTTAAAGCAATAAATGATCAGTAACCCTAACACTGCTGAAGGCAATACTCTCCCGAGATACTGAACATACTTCGGTGTGGGTTTATTAGATGGAAAAACGATGAATGGAAGAAACCTTGTAAGCATTGTACCCAAAACCACCATAGCAATCGTAATAACCTGTTGAGTTATACTCATCGTCATGCTGCCACCTCTATTTTTTCTAATGGTTTTCTTAAAAAGGTTAATACTGTTAAAATCATAAGCATAGCTGGAATAATAAAATGTTCTCCACCAAAAATAATAAGACTAAGAGCTGAAAGGCCAAGCCCAACAAGAGCACTATGATGTTTTTTCTCTTTCATCCATTGTTCGATAAAGATAACAACAAAGAGAGCCGTCATGACGAAATCCAGTCCTTCAGTGTTAAATCGGACAAGAGATCCAAAAATTCCACCAATTGCTGCCCCTATGCCCCAGTAACAATGATTGAAGAATGTCACAAAGAACATAAACCATCCTTTGTCCACGTTTTTCGGAATATTAACTGTACAATTGATTGAAAAAGATTCATCACACATTCCATAAATTAAATAAAACTTTTTCTTTCCCAATCCTTTATACGTATCTAACATGGAGATACCGTAGAACAAGTGTCGGGCATTTATCATTAACGTTAAAAAAAGGGCACTAACTGGACTAAATGGGACAAGTAATAAGTTGGCTGCAACAAACTCCATTGACCCAGCAAATATTGTTAAACTCATCAAAATTGGATAAATAGCACTAAACCCCAATGAATGCATGTAGATCCCATAAGCAATACCTAAAAATACAAACCCTGTTAAGATAGGGAAAGTATATGGAAAAGCTGCACGGCATGCACTTTCTATCTCTTTTCTTGTTTTCATATGTTTCACATCCTAAGTAGCTAAATTTATTTCAATTTAACACATAAAAACCATACAAAAAAACAAGAGAATTGTATGTATTACAATTCTCTTTATATAACCACTGAGATTCTGTATTATGATAAATTTGCAAGCCTTTGTGACTGCTAATACTTCTTATAGCAGCCATGCTTTATTAGGGTATCTTTTTTACATCCTAAAATATTTTTATCTGAACTCCATACAATAAATGATAGAATTGTTTGGAATTCAGATTATAGAGGTGGATTATGCCAGTAAACTCATTCGACAATTATCCGATGTCTTGGAAGCCAGAAAAAAAAGCATTAAAGCGTCCTTTTTATAAATCTATTGCAGCACTACTTGAACAAGATATTATAAACGGCTTTGTAGCACCAGGTACAAAACTACCTCCACAGCGAGAATTAGCAGACTTTCTTGACTTAAATTTCACTACTATTACTCGCGCCTATAAAGTATGCGAGGTAAAGGGATTAATATATGCGGTTACTGGAAAAGGAACGTTTGTCGCTCCTAATGCAGCTCGTTCTATTACCATTTCTACACATAAAATTAGAGACTGTATTGATCTTGGTTTTGTTGCTTCATTTGAGCAGTCTAACGAAATTGTAGCGCAGGTAATGCAAAGTGTTGTGAGCAAAGATTATTTGAAGGAGTTACTGAACTATAATAATCCAACTGGGATTCCTCACCAAAAGGCTGCCGGACTAAACTGGATGCAGCCTTTTGGCATTCAAGCAGATCAAGAGCATATATCCATCGTTTCTGGTGCACTAAATGCCTTAGCCATTACATTGACCGCACTGTTCGAGCCTGGTAACCGAATCGCCACTGACTTATATACGTATTCCAACTTTATTGACTTAGCAAAGATGCTTCATATTCAATTAGTACCGATCCCAGGAGACGAATGTGGAATGCTGCCGGATGAACTTGACAAGCAGTGTATGCAACTAAATATTCAGGGGATTTTCCTGATGCCTTCTTGCAACAATCCTACAACAATTATGATGTCAGATGTTCGCAAGCGAGAAGTAGCTACTGTCATTCGCAAGCATCGTTTAATCTTAATTGAGGATGATATTCATGCATTTCTAACCGCAGGTATTATTTGTGATTATCAGCAGCCAATGTTTAATTTAATACCAGAGCAAAGCATATATATTTGTGGTACTTCTAAATCGATATGCTCAGGGATACGAGTTGCGTATATGGTTTATGGAGATGCATTTCGCGAGAAAATTTTACAGGCTATTTTTAATATCAATGTAAAAACTTCTTCTCTAGATGCAGAGATTATTACAGAACTGATCTTATCAGGTAAGGCTCACGAAATTGTTTCCCAAAAGCAACAACTTGCACAGTCGGCAAATGATATTTATTCGGAATATTTTCCTCAAAGAGAGCTAATCGGACATCCTCTTAGTTTTTATCGTTGGCTTTCTATTGGAGAACATTATAACGGGATATTTTTGGAAACAAATTTGAAGAAACATGGGATTCGAGTTTTTCATTCGGATCGCTTTCTCAGTGGATCGACCACACCTAATAAGTATTTGCGTATTGCGCTTTCTTCTACCAACTCATTAGAAGAGTTGAAAATAGGATTAGAAAGGCTTAAGAATTATCTAGGTTGATTTTTAAAAATCTTTAAAAAGAAGGGATAGCTTAATGGCTATCCCTTAAATTCTCTATCGACTCCTGTTAATAAATTTGTTATTTTTTTCATTCAATTTATTAAATCTTTGCAATATTGCCGGATCAGTTTCGAGGCTTTTGTCTGACTGATATCGAGATCAGATGCAACTTTCCTAGATGATTTATATGTTTGATAAGATTTTCTAATTAAGATTCGCTTCGTTTCATCAACTGCTTTGTCAAATGAGGTGGGGAGAGCAATCTGGGTGACTTGTTCTAATTCTAGGTTTTCCGTGATCATATCTGGTAAATCTGCTACCTGAATAACAGAGTCACTAATGACTACTAATCGTTCGATCAAATTTTCGAGTTGGCGCACATTGCCTGGCCATGAATAATGAATTAATGTATTTAGACAATCTTCTGAAATGACTTTATTTTCATTGTATTTTTTATTGAATTTATACAAAAAGTTATATGTAAGTGGAATGATATCTTCTTTACGCTCACGTAAGGGTGGCAATTGAACATCAATCACATTTAGCCGGTAAAATAAATCTTCCCTGAATAGTTTGTTGTTGATCATTTCTATTAAGTTCTGATTTGTTGCAGCGATTATTCGGACGTCAACTTTTTTCATTTCACTGCTGCCAATAGGAATAAACTGTTTGTCTTGGATTACCTGTAGAATCTTTGCTTGAAGAGCGAGTGGAATTTCCCCAACTTCATCCAGAAAAACAGTACCACCATCTGCTACTTCAATCAAACCCGGCTTTCCAGTTTTGTTGGCTCCGGTAAATGCGCCTTTTGAGTAGCCGAATAGCTCTGATTCGAGCAAATCTTCTGGAATGGCAGCACAGTTGATTGTGAGGAACGGTTCACTTTTTCGCTTACTGATCTGTTGAATGAAATGAGCAAGTACGCCTTTTCCTGTCCCAGATTCTCCTTGGATTAAAATTGTGGAATCAGTTGGTGCTACTTTTCTGCAAAAAATCAGGATTCGTTTGATTTTCCCACTATTAGTAATCATCTCAGGTGTTTCATCATCTTCTCGGGTGGTTCTTATTTCAGTATCTTCTTCTATAGCTTTTACCATTTTATAAGTTTGGGTCTCGGTTGATGTAATGACGACGAGTTCAATTTCTCCGGAGTCATTTAAGATTGGTATAGCGCGTGTCATCAGTTCGGCCCCAATATAAGTCTGTTGCTTCATGTAGCATGGCTTTTTTCTTTTATATACTTCTGGTACGATAGAAGGCTTCCAGTATCCTTTCTCAAATAAATCGACGTTATACTTTCCGATGACATCAGTTGGTTTCAAACCGTAATGGCGCTCACATGCCTGGTTAACGTAAAGAATCCGTTTTTCGCCGTCTAGAACGAAAATTTCGTCAGAAGAGTGATCAAGAATTTTTAAAAGAGTTTGCAGTGTCATCTCAACATTACTTGTAGTATCAGGGTGTTTCATAGAAGGTTCCTCTCCATTCAATAGTAATGAGTTCATTCTACCTAATCATTTGTCATAGTGAGTTAATTATAACTCGGTATGATAGCGTTTTCATGTATACGTTAACTTTTTGTTATTATTTTAGCTATTTTAGGGGTTGGCACATTAATTACATGTATCAAATATCGAATGTAATTAAAATTATGATCAATAGTTCTAATATAAACTTTGAGTCTTATAAATTATCATGGAATTCTCTTTTTTCACAAACTTCTTTCAAAGAAGAATTGAGTTAATTTTAATTCATAATCTATCAAGTTGAGTTAATTATAACTCGATATAACAACATTTTAAAGATTAAAATCAGAATATTTAGTGTATTAATGCTGTTTTTAAGCGTTGGCACATTAATTGCAAACATATAAAAGTGACAGGCGGCAAAGCATGTCATTAATGATTACTAGCAATAAGGGATTTCAGAGGTTAAGAGATTTAGGAGGGATTTCAGTGAAGAACCAGCATGAGATTTATGACATCACTATTATTGGGGGAGGACCAGTTGGATTGTTTACTGCTTTTTATGCGGGAATGCGCCAGGCATCAGTGAAAATTATCGAAAGTCTTCCTCAGCTAGGTGGACAGTTATCTGCTTTATACCCTGATAAATATATTTATGATATTGCGGGTTTCCCAAAAGTACGGGCACAGGAACTTGTTGATCAATTACTGGAGCAAATAAATCAGTTTGAAACGTCAATCTGCCTGGGACAATCGGTAGAAAACATCGTTCGTACAGGTGACGGAAACTTCGTAATTACAACGAACGAAGAAACTCATTACTCAAAAGGTGTTATTATCACGGCTGGAAATGGAGCATTTCAGCCACGAAAGATGAACGTTGAAGGGGAAGACAAATTCGAAAGTACTAACCTTCATTATTATGTAAAGGATTTGAATCAATTTAATGGAAAAAAAGTGGTTGTGTTTGGCGGAGGTGACTCAGCAGTTGACTGGGCGCTAATGCTTGAATCGATAGCTAAAGAAGTGACGATTATTCACCGAAGAGACAAATTTCGTGCCCATGAGCATAGTGTGAAGCAGTTGAAACAATCAAAAGTAAAAATTTTAACACCTTATGTACCTGTAGAATTAGTTGGAAACGAAAAAATCGAAAGGGTGGTTGTGACGGAAGCAAAGAACGGAGAATCACTCGACATTGAGGTCGATGATGTCCTTATTAATTATGGATTTATTTCATCGCTTGGTCCAATTAAAGATTGGGGTCTTGAAATTAAAAATAACACTATTGTTGTTAACTCTAAAATGGAAACAAATATCGAAGGTATATATGCTGCAGGTGATATTTGTACGTATGAAGGTAAAGTAAAGCTAATTGCAAGTGGTTTTGGCGAAGCACCTACAGCTGTGAGTAATGCAAAAGTATATATTGATCCGAAGGCAAAAGTTCAGCCTCTTCACAGTACAAGTATTATGGGAACAAAAGAAAAAAGCAGTTCAATAGTTTAATGAATGTAAATGAGAAATAAAGCAAGGAGGAATTCACATGACTAAATACACGATAGTTGATCAGGACACATGTATTGCATGTGGGGCATGTGGAGCAACGGCACCGGAAATTTTTGATTACAATGATGAAGGAATTGCTTATGCCATCCTTGATAACAATATGGGCAGAACAGAAGTGTCTGACCAGTTGGAAGAGGATTTAGAAGATGCTTTAGACGGTTGCCCTACAGACTCTATTAAGGTATCTGCCCAACCTTTTATGTGTAGATCAGTTGAAGCCGGATGACTCACTTAGCCACCGGATTATTGAGTAGATTGCTTAATTTATATAAATAAGATTTTAAAATTTTAGCCTTACCAGCAAATGCTTAATTATCACTTATGTATGGGGGAGAATAAATTATGGCTTATAACAAAGTAGAAAATGCATCAAATCGGACATTTGAAAGAACGTTATCATACGATAAATATACAGATCCGGGAGTGCTTGACAAGGAAATGAATCTTGTATTCTCTAAATCTTGGCAACTTGTGGGACACGTTAGCCAATTGGAAAAAGCAGGATCTTTCTTCACAACAGAAGTAGCCAACGAGCCAATTATCGTGACTCGAGGCCAGGATGAAGTTATCCGTGCCTTTTACAATGTTTGTCCACACCGCGCGACAAAGCTTGAAAAAAATGAGTCAGGTAAGAAGAAAATTTTACAATGTGCCTATCACGGTTGGACGTTCAAATTGGACGGGAAATTAAACAAGGCTCCGAACTTTAGAGGTGAGGATGAAGCATGTGTACAAGACGCTTGTTTACGCTCAGTCCGCATGGAAATCTTAGAATCGTTAATCTTTGTTAACTTGGATGATAATGCGAAACCACTTAGCGAATCATATGGTGATTTTTTTGATCGCCTAAGTAAATTTCCATTTTTAAGTGAATTAAAAAGAACAAATCAAACTTCACGAGTGATTAAAGCAAACTGGAAAGCGTTTATTGACAATTATTTAGAGTGTGACCATTGCCATGTGGCTCATCCAAGCTTTGTTTCAGCACTAAACATGGATGATTATCAAATTATTACATGTGAAAACTATTCATTACAAGGCAGCATTGTTAAACCAGATAAGAATTATGGAACAGTCGATCTAAATCAGGCTGAAATGCAAGGTGGCTCTTTCTTCTGGCTATGGCCAAACTTAATGTTGACCATTTATCCGGGTCCTGGAAATATGGCGACGATTCAATTGGTGCCCATTGACCATGAAACGACATTGATTCTATATACTTATTATTTCCGGGATGAGAATTTGACTCAGGAAGAAAAAGACTTAGTTGCTTTTGCGGAGCAAGTCCGCCTGGAAGACGTGGAACTTGTAGAGCTAGAGCAAGTCGGTTTCCGTTCTCGTGCATTTAACAAAGGTAGATACTCGTCTTCTGAAAAAGCGATTGTACAATTTCATGAAATGGTATTGGAGGCCCTCAATGAGTAAAATTGTGAATCAAGTAAAATCCACGAAACAGTTTTTGATGATTAATGGTGAAAGGGTAGAAACATCAAAATACGCTCCTCTATACTCTCCTTATTCCGGAGAAGAGATTGCCCAAGTTGCAATGGCTGATAAAGGGCTGACTAAACAGGCAATCGACGCTGCCTACAATGCGCGTGGAGTGATAGCGAAAATGCCAGCATATAAACGAGCAGAGATTTTAGAAAACGTTGTGGCACTATTAAAAGAAAAATCGGCCGAGGCAGCAGAAATTATTTCTCGTGAATCTGCGAAACCGATTATGTTCGCAAAATCGGAAGTAGAAAGAACAATTGAAACCTATAAGTTCTCGGCTGAAGAAGCTAAAAGAATTCATGGAGAAATGATTCCTTTTGATGCAGCTGCTGGGGGTGTTGGACGAATCGGTTACACCCTAAGAGAGCCGATTGGGGTTATTGGAGCGATCACACCGTTTAACTTTCCAATGAACCTTGTTGCTCATAAAGTCGGGCCGGCTATCGCAGCTGGAAACACTATTGTCTTGAAGCCAGCTTCACAAACTCCGTTGTCTGCACTTTTTATTGCGGGAATTTTTGAAGAGGCGGGTCTCCCGGCAGGCGTATTAAATGTAGTAACAGGGCCTGGCGGCACGGTCGGGGAAGCAATTGTAGAAGACAATCGCATAAGTATGGTCACATTTACAGGCAGTCCAAGCGTTGGCATTGGAATTCGGAACAAAGCTGGATTGAAAAAGACCACACTTGAACTTGGTTCCAACTCAGCATTAATTATCGACAAAGAAATTGATATCGATCAAATTATTGAGCGCTGTATCATGGGTGCTTTCTCGAATCAAGGACAAGTATGTATTTCCCTACAACGTGTGTATGTCCATGAAGATGTATATGAAGAATTTGTTACAAAGTTCAAGGAAAATGCGAAGAAGTTAAAAATCGGTGATCCTCTTGATCCAGGCACGTATATATCTGCATTAATTTCCAAAGGAGAAACAGAACGTGTACTGAACTGGATTGAAGAAACGAAAGACAGTAAGGCAACAATTCAAGCAGGCGGAAAACTGCAAGATGGCATCCTTGAACCGACCATTATTACAGATGCAGGGCGTTCGCTTAAAGTATCCTGCCAAGAAGCATTTGCACCAGTTGTTATTGTGAATAAAGTTAGTTCTGTCAAAGAGGCGATTAAACAAGTGAATGATTCTCGCTTCGGATTACAGGCTGGCATTTACACAAATAATGTAAAAAATGCTTTGTACGCTTCACGAGAACTGCATGTGGGTGGCGTAATTATTAACGATGTACCGACCTATCGTGTTGATCAAATGCCATACGGTGGTGTAAAAGAAAGTGGGACGGGCCGTGAAGGAATAAAATATGCAGTGGAAGAAATGACCGAAATGAAATTGGTTGTTTGGAACCAGAGCTGAAAATGAGGGAGATCATAGTGAAGAAATTTAAAATAGCAGTTATTGCAGGAGACGGTATTGGACCTGAAGTCATTAATGAAGGGATTAAAGTATTAAATAAAGTGGCTGAACTAGATTCAAGCTTCCAGTTTGATTTCACATATTTTCCATGGGGATGCGAATTTTACGCTAAAAATAGAAAAATGATGGATGATGATGGAATTGAGCAGTTAAAAGAATTCGATGCGATTTATTTGGGGGCAGTTGGATTTCCTGGTGTTCCTGACCATATCTCACTGTGGGATTTATTGTTGAAAATCCGCAAAAATTTTGAGCAATATGTTAATATCCGACCTGTGAAGCTGTTAAAAGGAGCACATTTGCCTCTTGTCGATGCGAAACGTGAAGACATTGATATGCTATTTATCCGTGAAAACAGTGAAGGTGAGTATTCAGGCGCAGGAGACTGGCTATTTAAAGGGAGAGAACACGAAGTCGTTTTGCAAAATAGTGTATTTTCCCGTAAAGGCACGGAGCGAATTATTCGTTACGCGTTTGAAATTGCAAAAAAAGAAGGCCGGTCACTGACGAGTATTTCTAAGGCAAATGCCCTTAATTATTCAATGGTTTTCTGGGACCAGGTATTTGAAGAAGTTAGCTTAGATTATCCTGAAGTCAAAACGACTTCTTATCTTGTTGATGCGGCCGCAATGTTGATGATTAAAGATCCAAAACGCTTTGAAGTAGTTGTGACATCAAACCTGTTTGGCGATATTTTAACAGATTTAGGCGCTGCACTCGCTGGAGGCATTGGCCTTGCTGCCGGAGCAAATATTAACCCAGAGAGAGAATTTCCATCGATGTTTGAGCCAATTCATGGGTCAGCTCCTGATATTGCTGGACAGCAAATTGCCAATCCACTTGCAGCTATTTGGTCCGCAAGCCAAATGCTCGACTTTTTCGGCTATGAGTCCTACGGAAAATTAGTATTGGAATCAATAGAAAAACTTTTGGAAGAAAAAGCATTTCTAACACCAGATATGAATGGAACTTCCTCTACGTCAGATGTAGGAAACCGTCTAGTAGACCTGATAAAATCTCTAATTCTTTCTCAAAATGTGACAAGCTGATTAACAGATATGCTCGTGTATAGAAGGAGCTGCTTTATTAGGTATCACATAAAAGGTCCCAATTGTCTTTTTATGTGATACTGAGTTTATTCCCTGTAAATTTGTAAAATTTATATATGAAATGAGTCTAGCTTTTAATCAATTCTTTTCTTAACCTAATACCTTATTTGCATGTTATGAAGATTATCTAATAAGTGGCTTAATATGTTTCATTCTTTTTTGTTGAATAATTATATTTTATTTTATACTTCTAATTTGTTATTTAAAGCGCTTTCAATATTGGTGCACTAATTACACATGTTTTACTGTATACTTTATTCTAATAGAATTTGAATTAAGAAAATAACCCAGATGATAAAGTCACAGGCATTCTGGAAAAGGAGGAATTTCATGGTGAAGATTTTAATTTGGATACTAGGTCTAATACCTGTTTTTGGCGCATTTACGGTCGTAAATCGTATCCACCCTTATATATTCGGGTTACCCCTCATTGTTTTTTGGGCGACTGCCTGGCTCATTTTAACTTCAGTGTTTTTATCCATTACTAATTATCTGATAGATAGACAGGAGGAAAGTAAATGAATAGTGCTATCTTCATTCTTATAGGTACTTTTCTGATCGCTTTCTATCTAGGAATTCGTGCCCGCAAAGGACAAGAAATGCAATTGGAAGAATGGGCTGTAGGTGGTCGTAATTTTGGTCCAATTATTATGTTTGTGTTGATGGCTGGTGAAATTTTTACCACGTACGTTTTTCTTGGAGGAAGTGGTGGAGCCTATCGAATGGGAGGCCCTATCATTTATATTTTTAATGCCTTCTGTTATATTGTGCCGTTCTGGATTCTGCCTCCTATTTGGCGTTATGCTAAAGAACATCGTGTACTTACTCAATCTGATTTTTTTTCAAAAAAGTATGACAGTAAGCCACTCGGATTGTTAGTAGCCATTGTTGGAGTCGTTTCGATGATTCCTTATATCGTTTTACAGTTAAAAGGACTTAAAATCATCGTATCTGAAGCCTCATATGGTGCGATTTCACCAAATCTAGCCGTGTGCATTGGGGTAATTGCTGTTACCATATTTGTATCATTATCTGGTATTCATGGTTCAGCCTCAACAGCTATTTTAAAAGATATTCTCCTTCTTGTTGTCATTCTATTTTTAGGTATTTACCTGCCATATCACTATCATGGTGGAATCAAACCGATGTTTGAAACTTTAGATGCTGCAAAACCAGAATTTTTACTGATGCCTAAAGAAGGATACAGTATATCATGGTATATTTCTACCTGTATAACCATTGGGTTGGGGCAATATATGTGGCCGCAATGTTTCGGTGCTAGTTTATCATCAAAAGATGAACGAACACTGCGGAAAAATGCAGCTATTTTGCCGTTATATCAAATTGTTTTAGTATTTATCTTATTCATTGGTTTCACAGCACTTTTGCAAATTCCAAATTTACAAGGAGCCAATACAGACCTGGCTTTATTTAAGATCGCAAAAGCAACTTTTGACCCGTGGGTAGTAGGGGTAATTGGAGCCGCAGGCATCCTAACTGCTCTTGTTCCATGTTCGATGTTATTATTGACGTCATCGACAATTCTATCAAAAAATATTTATAAAGCTCTTAAACCTGATACAACCGATAAGCAAATTGGACGATTAACACGTGTTTTTGTTCCTATTGTGGCGCTGGTTGCTTTATTTTTCACCTTTTATGGAGGAGAAAGCATTATTGCATTACTGATTATGGCCTATAGTTTTGTATTGCAATTATTCCCACCTCTATTATGTAGCCTATGGAAGAGGAATCCTGTTAATAAAGCAGGGGCTTCTGCAGGAATTATAGCAGGTGTCATTACTGTGGCCTATGTAACTATAACTAGTGCGACAATGGGGACATTTTTCCCGCAAGCTCCTCAGTCGATAAAAGATCTTGATATTGGTATAGCAGCTCTTATTATTAACATAGTTATCATGTTCACAGTTAGTACAATTACTCATATAGTACAGAAAAATCCACAGATTGATAAGGAATCTAATTTTAAAAAAACTGTCTAAGCATTTAGTGATCATAGAAAACTAAATCAGTGCTTGATTACACTAGGATAAATAAAATTAACTATATTTTCTGACTTGTTCACTTTTTTACTATGATCACTATTTTAATTTGATATAGCTAAGAATAAAATGAAGGTGATGTAATGGAAATTGCATGTATAGGTGACAGCCTGACTGAAGGTTTAGGTGTTGATAAAGAAAATTCTTGGCCGATGACTTTAGCAAAGTCAGGAAAAATGAAGGTGATTAACAGGGGAATTTCCGGCGATACTACAACTGGAATGACCAGTCGTTTTTACCATGATGTTATTGGTTATCAGCCTACCCATTCTATCATCATGGGAGGTCATAATGATTTATGGTGGGATGCTCCATTAAACTCTATTTTATCTAATATATATAGCATGGCAAAGCAGTCTGTGCATCATAAAATTACTCCAATTATAGGTATTCCCACACCAATCTATATAGAAGGTATTAATCACGAAACTGTTTGGAAACCTAGAGCAGGCTATCAAATGTTACAAAATAAGCTATGTGAATTTAGCAGCTCTTTGAAGATTATGGTGGAGAATAACCGATGGAATTTTATTGATTTTTACAGCTTGTATATAAATCAAAATCAATATGTCAATTCTCATTATTTTGTGAATACTGATGGAATTCATCCTAATGAAAAAGGACATCAGGCTATGGCGAATCTTGTATTGAATCTATTAGAAATATAGAAAGTTGAGCCCTTTTTGGAAATACCATTGATTTTTATCTAGGTAAAACAAGAAATAACAAACAGCCAAGTGCTTTTTTAAGAAAGCCTTGGCTTTTCCTTATGTTATTCCACTGTATAGAAAACTGCCTATCCTTTAAGAAATTCGTCAATAAGCAGTTGCTCTTTCCCTTGTTAAACAAAGCTCCCTTCTTAACGAGTTTCTTCTATAGATAATATAGATTTCTTAATGCATGCGCCACATGAAATATATATTTTTAAAAAATAAAGATTGTATAAAATCCCAAGAGCTCTTTCTTTTTTTGACTAGTCCCACAATATATAAGTATTTCGTTTTCTACAGTGGATTATTTCATCGTTAAATCATTTGTATTATTTTTCTATATTTAACAAAAGATAATAGAAATTCATCAAAGTTATAGGCGGGGGTAAGTTTGAAAATTTTTAAAAAATGGGTTAAACAAAACGTTAATTCTTCTTCCAAAAATATAGGTGATAGTGAAGTAAAGATGATTAGCAAAAGTCTATCTGAAAATCTTGTGAATTTGTATGCACTTTTCAAAGATACCCCTGATTTAATTGTAAGACATTTAGAGATTAAAAAAGGGAATAAACAAGCTGTTCTTATTTATCTTTCTAGTCTTATTGATAAGGATTTAATTCACGAACATATTCTTTATCCCTTAATAAATAATGACAACGATACTGAAATGCACAGTCAATCTGTCACAATTGGGAAGGTAGAATCATCAAGTACTTGGAAGGATGTAGAATTAAATATTTTTCAAGGAAAAAGTATATTATTAATTGATGGCCAAACAGAGGTTATGATATTAGACACACCAGGTTGGCCTCAAAGATCTATTGAAGACCCCCAGCTTGAAACTTCCTTAAAAGGGGCTCATATTGGATTTGGTGAAACCAGTGATAGGAATATTGCTTTAATACGTCGCTATATTCCTAATCGTCAGTTGAAAATTACAGAGATGGTAGTTGGAGAGCGCAGTAAGAGCAAGGTTTCAATCCTATACTTAGAAGATGTGGCTAATCCTGAACTTTTACAGGAGCTTAAGAATCGTATTGAACAAATACATGTTGATTTCATCCTTAATGCGGGAGAATTAGAGCAATTCATCGAAGATAGCCCCTATTCTCCCTTTCCGCAATTTATCTCAACAGAACGACCGGATGCAGCAGCCTCTCATATTTTTCAGGGTAGAATGATTGTTATGGTAGACGGGGCTTCTGCAGTTTTGGTCACACCAGTAACTCTTATATCTTTTTTTCAAAATGTAGATGATTATGGCTTACGTTTACTAAGTTCTAATTTTATAAGGATGTTAAGAATGGTTTCTTTTTTTATAGCTATTCTTTTGCCTTCTCTTTATATATCTCTAATTTCATTTAATTATGAGTTAATTCCTATTAAGATATTGCTTAATATTGGAAAATATCGATCTGAGGTACCTTTTCCCCCATTTATTGAAGCTCTTATTATGGAGATTTCTCTTGAGATGCTGCGTGAAGCTGGTGTCCGTCTTCCGGCACCTATCGGACAAACAGTTGGAATTGTAGGAGCGATTGTAATAGGCCAAGCTGCTGTGCAAGCAGGAATTGTAAGCAATATGATGATTATTGTTGTTTCATCTACAGCTATAGCTTCTTTTATTATACCGAATTATGATATGAGCGCAGCCATTCGATTATTAAGATTTCCTATGATGATAATTGCATCATGGTTTGGAATTGTAGGAATTGTGATTGGATTAATGACTATAATTGGTCACATAATTTCTTTAGAGTCTTTGGGTACACCATATGCTAGCCCATTTGCACCCATTCGTTTTCCAGAGTGGAAAGATACTTTTGTGCGATTCCCACTCTGGAAAATGACGAAAAGACCTTCAGGTGCTAGGCCTATTCAAGTAAAAAGACAAAGGACAAATGGCTTTCGGAGAGATGAAAAATGAGGAACTATATTGGTAATGAAATTACATTAATGCAATATATCTTTTTAATTCATGGTATACAAGTTGGTGCGGGCGTATTACAGCTCCCACGAATAATGGCGGAAAAAGTAGGTATGAATGGTTGGATACCTCTTATTTGTGGTTGGCTTTTATCTTCAGCAGCAAGTTTAATCATTATTCAGATTATGAAAAAAAATCCCCAATCAACATTAATGGATTTAATGACCACTTATTTTGGAAAATTTATAGGGAAAATAAGTTCCATTCTTCTTATTATTTATTTCTCTATTGTTTCCTTTACTCTTATTCAAAAAAGTATCCTTTTTATACAAGTATGGCTTTTACCAGGAATACCTAGTTATATCATAATGTTTTTATTTTCTGTACCAACGTATATTATTGCACGAAATGGAATTCGTATCATCAGTCGGTATGCAGAGCTTGTGTTTTTTCTTATGTTATGGATGCCTCTGTTCTACATAGTTGCATTAAATCAAAATCATCATTGGGTTCATCTTCTGCCCCTATTTAAGAATATTCAACAAGGTCTTATGGCTACTGGATCGACTATTGTTTCTTTTTTAGGATTCGAAGTTGCATTTTTATTCTATCCATTTTTAAAGGAGAAAAAAGCAGCGTCTTTGGGAATCATTATTGCAAATTCTTTATCTCTCCTTGTATTTTTGTTTGTAACTATTTCATGTTTTCTTTTCTTTAGCCCGGATGAAATCACTCAGTACTATGAACCCACACTTAGTATGTTAAAGGTAGTCGAATTCCGCTTTATAGAGAGAATGGAAATTATCTTTCTCGCATTTTATTTGTTTATTCTATCTACAACTTGGATCCCTTACATGTATAGCATGGCATTTTGTACAAAATGGCTATTTAATAAAGGGAATGCTAAGAATTATCTTCTTCTATCACTTATATTTTTTATAGTCATCATGTATTTTGTGGTTCCTACTTTCCCTGGAAATGATTTACTTAGTGAATTTTATGAAAAAATAGGAGTTATCTTTTTTTATGTTTTTCCAGTATTTTTATTAATTTACTCATTTATCTATTATCGAATTCGAGGGAGAATAACTAAATGAAGTGGTTAATAATTTGTTCGTTTCTATTGTTTATTTTAACTATGCTCTCTTCACCGGTTGGAAGACCTTTGAATCTTGAGGATGTATCATTTGCATTAGTAATAGGGGTGGATTTAGATGACGAGAATAATTTAATATTTTACACAACCAGCCCCGTATTTAAGCCGGGTGCAGAACAAGAAAATAAAGTATTTAAAGTTAACGCCAAGAGCATCAGGCAGTCTAGAGAGGAATTTGATAGCCGTGGTACTGGCTTATTTTCTTCATCAAAAGCTCAGGTTCTTCTGGTGGGAAAAAAATTACTTGAGAATCCACGCTGGTTCTCTTTAATTGATGTTTTATATAAAGATTTTAAGACTACAGTTAACCCTAGAATAGTAGCAATTGATGGGCCAATTTCTAATATTATGAACACAGTTACAGAGAATCAGCCTATTAATTCCATGGCTGTCAAATCTATAATTGATACATCGTATTTAAGAGGAGAGACAGTCAAAGTAACACTCCAAGAATTACACCGTCAAATGTTCGATAAAGGTTTAACTCCTAGTATTTCAAGTATTTCAACAAGCAATGATATTGTATTAACAGGAAGTACGTTATTAGATGAAAAAGGAAAATATAGCATCGAACTTAATAAGTTAGAATCATGTTTATTACTCATGTTACAAGGAAAAAAACTGGATTATTCTCTTGATATTCCTATTCTGAAACAGAAAGAAAATAATTCCATACAGTCAAATATTTTAAGTATGAATGCAAATAATGTTAAAATCAAGATTAAAACCCAATACATTAATGGAAAATTTAATTTTAGTATCGATATGAGTATGTATGTGATGTTAACAGCGCTCCCCCCTTCATATGAGTCGATAACAAGTATTCCTAAGCTAGAGGGAAATATAAATAAGGAATTACAGCTGCAGTTTGAGCATCTTATAAAAAAAATACAAAAGCGCAAAATTGATCCAATTGGTTTAGGGTTATACGCTCGCGCGTACCAAAATAATGAATATGAGAAAGTAAAAAGTGATTGGGGAGAAGCATTAAAAAAATCGGATATCAAAGTATCCGTTAATGTAAAAGTGAAAACGATGGGAGCTGTCAAGTAGTAAAACCTTGCAACGTTATATGTTATAATCTATGTAAGAATAAATCACCTTTATTTGGAGTTATTTTTAATCTTTAAAGATAATAATGAAACAGTAAAATAAAACAAAAAAAGAACGGTTTAACCTCTGTTTGTTTTTTTTATTTTCAGATTCTATATGATATACAAAGTTAGTTAACACAACGTCTAATTACAAGAACAAAAAACCGATTTTCTTTAATATTTTAAGGGAAAATCGGCTACCTCTTTTTTAAATTATCGTAGATCAAGGACGTAGAACATTTTATCATATCGAGCAGTGCCGACGGCTACGAAACGAGGTAATCGTCCGTATTCTGTGAACCCTAAGGATTTGTACAGCTTGGCTGCCCTCTCGTTGTCACCGCGGAAGTCAAGGGTTAGCATCTCAACCTCAGCATTGATAGCAGACGAAATTAACTGATTCATGAGTTGACGGCCTAATCCATGACCTTGATACTGTGGGTCGATTGCGACCTTTTCAACGTTGGCATGGGGACGGTGAGTCGGACGATTATAACGCCTCCAGAAACCAATACCTGCAAGGTCTGGGCCAATCCAAGCTGCAATTAAGTATGCATTCCCATTTTTACTTGCGATGACCAACTCCCGAAGCAGGCCAGCTACCTCTTCTGTCGAAGGTGGATCAACCCACCCAATTGCTGCCCCGTTTGAAACGAGCTTCTGTAATAACTGTGTTGCTCTTTTGACAAACGATAAATCTTCTATGTTTCCAATATCTACTACATTTAACACAATAGAGTCCATCATCAAGCTCCCCCTTTTTTCACTTTATCTTACCGCGAAGGATTGGGATGCGTTTTAAAAAATACAATCCATATCCCATACAGTTCTAGTTTAGTCGAGTAAGCCAGGGACATTGCTGCCCCTTACTCCTCTAAGAACCGTACGTAAGCCTTTCAACCCATACGGCTTAAGCTTTCTTTTTATTCGAATTACATTACTTATTTAACACAAGGCTTATGTACTAACTTATTTCTTGTTCCTTTAGAATTTTCTAAGTTATAAACAATAACTGTTTCTCCATTTTGAAGAGTGTCTCTACACAACGCACAACGGTATCCTTGTTTCCTTGCAATTTTATTCTACCTAAGGTATTTTCTTCATTGAAGACCTTACGGTCTCGATTAATACAATACTCTTGAAGACCAGGATTATCTGGACTGTTCTTATAAGCAACCATCACATGTCTCACTATTTTAATCCATTCCATTTTTAATAGTTGAACATTTGTGAGTGAGCATGTAAAAATCCATAGTAGACTTATCTATCAAACCCCTCAGGTAATTGAGGGACAAATAAGAAAAACAGCCTAGGACTTAAATTTTTTGTGACCAAACTATTGACTCAAATCCGGTTCATATCTTTATCCCATTTATCTTATTTTTTGTATATGAGTAAAAACTAATTTGAATTTAACCCTTATAGGTGTAATATCCACGTTTTATTTGAATTATATCAGGATTAATTTCGTGAATATTCCGAAAAATATAAGCGAAACTATCTGTATTATAATTAATCGTATCTTTTAAGTGTTGCAAAATATATTCAGATTTTATAACTTTGTTTGGGTGGCTTTTCAATAAATGTATCGATTCAGCAATAGCTTGTTGCCTTTTATTTTCTCTTCTAATTAAGCTCTCGCTTTCCCCTCTTATTTTTGCTAATCTTTTACGTATTTTCCGCCTTTCAATGTGCAATTCGATCATATTTTCATTAATTTCTTTTAATTTGTTTTGTAAGTATAGTTCTTGCTCCTCCAAATTACTTCTCCTTATATCATTTTTAGTAAGTTTTATCATTACTCAATGTATAAATAATTACATTTTTCAAAAGTTACTCAGTCTAGATAAATATTATTCTTACTATTTCAACTAAAGCCACCCTTTATATCCTGAATTAAGTTATTTTCAAATATTTTTATTGCAATGATAACACCTATACAAATAGGTCTCTTAAAAGAATTTTAAAATATAAAACGATTACATTCAATAAATAGGAACACTAACTTTGTCTTATATTCTATAGACGAACCTTTACTTTTCTTATCGTGAATAAATTTCACATTTAAAAAAGTTGTAAGTTCCCCATCTTATAGATACGACGAGGTTAGGTGGGTTCTTTACTCCGGACAAGATGCAGGACGCGTCACAGGAGCATTATGAATTTACTTTTCCTCTTCAAGTAAAACCTATGTCTCTATAAGGTACGCCAAGGTTAGTTATTCTATTTATTGAAGACACTTAGGCTTTGCTTTAACCTTTTCAAAGTAAGCGTTGTATACCTTATTGTTATAAATTTAAATACAGCATAGAAAGGAAGAGAGCATATGGCTCAATCAAACATGAAGGTAATTGTACAAAAGTTTGGTAACTTTTTAAGTTCAATGGTCATGCCAAACATAGGAGCATTTATTGCTTGGGGATTAATTTCAGCCTTTTTTATTCCAACCGGTTTTTTCCCAAATAGCAACCTTGCCAAGTTAGATGATCCCATGGTTACATATCTGTTGCCATTATTAATTGGTTATACGGGTGGAAAAATAGTACATGATCAAAGAGGTGGGGTGGTAGGTGCCATCGCAACAATGGGAGTGATTGTTGGATCTGATATTCCAATGTTCCTTGGAGCAATGGTTATGGGACCACTCGGCGGTTATGTTATTAAGAAATTCGATCAGTTTATTGAAGGTAAAGTTAAAACAGGATTTGAGATGTTAATTAATAACTTCTCAGCAGGTATCCTTGGAGGATTACTAGCAATTCTAGCCTTTTTAGGAGCGAGCCCAGTTATAGATACTTTTACTGGATGGCTTATTATAGGGGTAGATTGGCTATTAGCTAAACATTTACTTCCTCTTACTAGCATTCTTATTGAGCCAGCTAAAATTCTATTCTTAAATAACGCCATTAATCATGGGATTATTTCACCCATTGGTGCAGAACAGATTAGAACGAGTGGTAAATCAATCTTGTTACTCCTTGAAGCAAATCCCGGTCCTGGCTTCGGTGTTCTACTTGCATATAGTTTCTTTGGAAAAGGAATGGCTAAGAAATCTGCGCCCGGCGCAGCACTTATCCAGTTTGTTGGTGGAGTTCATGAAATTTATTTCCCTTATGTTTTAATGCGTCCTATGTTAATTATAAGCACAATCTTAGGTGGAATGAGTGGTGTGTTCACATTCGTCTTGTTAGATGGTGGATTACAAGCTGTTGTATCACCAGGAAGTATTTTAGCTTTTTTAGCTGCTACTCCTCCAGGGGGATATCTGGCAAATATTGCGGGTGTTCTTGTAGCAGCAGGCGTATCTTTTATTGCTTCTTCCATTATCCTAAAAACAGGAAAGCAAACAGAAGACTTACAGGAAGCCTCTCGTAAAATGCAAGAAATGAAAGGCAAGAAGGGTCCTGTAGCAGAGAGTTTCACAAAACAGCAAGGAGAAGTGCCAACAAACGTTCAAAAGATTGTTTTTGCCTGTGACGCAGGCATGGGATCGAGCGCAATGGGCGCATCGCTTCTTCGTAAGAAGGTAAAGCAAGCAGATTTAGATATTTTGGTGACGAATACAGCCATCAGTAATATTCCAAGTGATGCTCAAATTGTTATTACGCAAGAAGAGCTAACGCCAAGAGCGCAAAATAAAGTTCCAAATGTTTATCATATTTCAGTTGGTAATTTCCTATCTAGTCCGGAATATGACAAATTAATTAATCACTTAAAAAATAGTGATATTATTTCTAACACACAAGAAGAAACGGCAGTATCTTTGGAAGAAAACATAGATAGTGATAGCGATTTATTAATTGAAGAAAATGTGTTCTTAAATCAACAGTTTTCAACAAAAGAAGAAGCCATTCGATTTGCAGGAAGCGTGTTAGTAAAAGGCAGATACGTAGAAAAAAACTACATTGAAGCGATGATTGAACGGGACAATATGACGTCTACTTATATGGGGAATGATGTAGCCATCCCGCATGGTACGGAAGAAGCGAAAAAGAATGTGCTGAAGTCAGGCTTTACGGTGATTCAAGTGCCGGAAGGGGTTGAGTTTGACGGTCAGAAAGTTCGTTTGATTTTCGGAATCGCTGGAAAAGACGGCACGCATTTAGAGATTCTATCTAGTATCGCTATTACCTGTTCGGATATGGACAATATTGAAAAAATGGTTCATGCCAAATCAGCTAAAGAATTAATGGCTATTATTCAAAGTAACTAAAGGGATAGAGAGGCATGAAAATGCCTTTTTATTCTTTTATATAGTCCAGCACACTCGTGTTTATAGATAAGAAAAGAGTTGATGTTCTTGTTTATTACTTCAAGAGAAAAATCCATTATTGAGTTAATTATTGAACCAGGGAGAAAACATACAGCGCTTTCGATAGCTACTTTTTTGAATGTAAGTGTCAGAACGATCCACCGCGATTTGAAAGCGATTGAATCAACGCTTGAGAAATTTGATTTGAGGATTGTTCGTATACAAGACGAAGGACTAATGATTGAAGGCAAAAACGAACACATTTTTCGTCTTATCCAAGAGCTGATGAAGATTAAGTCGACTAATCAGTCTCCACAGGAAAGAAAGTTAATTCTTTTAATTCTTCTGCTAGAGGAAGAAGATTTATTTAAGTTAAAAACACTTGCTAAAGAACTAGGAGTAAGTATTACTACACTAAATACCTATTTAGATGAGATAACGGATTGGTTGAAAATATTTGAAGTTTTCCTTTATCGAAAGCGTGGAATAGGAGCTGAAGTTCAAGGAACAGAAGCAAATAAGAGAAAAGCATTAGCTAATTACTTTCTGGTTCATTTTAACGAAGAATTAATTCAGTGCTTGTTTCTAGTTGAGAATCAGCAGAATCCAGATGAAACCATTTTGCATTATTTTCAACCCATTTATCTAACAGAAGTGGATCGAATTATACATCAAGCGATTAACCAGCATCATTCTAAGTTAGCTGACGGCGATTATATTGGACTTATCGTGCATATTTGCATTATGATACAGCGCACGAAAAAGCACCTGTATTTAGAAGGTGAAGGAAATAAAACAGAAGAGTTAACAAGTGAAATTTTGTTAATGAAGGATATTTGCCGAGAAATTGAACGCGTATTTTCTCTTTCCTTTACGGAAAAAGATATTCATTTCTTAGCAGTACGGCTGCGTGCAGCAAAGTTTCGAACCACAGGAAACGTATACTCTGACAGCATAGTAGTTGATCAGAGTATCAAAAATATGATTGCTCATGTTTCTGATCAGCTCAACGTTGACTTGACTGGTGATTTTTCTCTTTACCAAGGGCTGATTGCTCATATGGAACCAGCAATCTTCCGTCTAAAGCAGAAAATGGAGTTTTTTAATCCATTGACGGAAGAGATTAAGAAAAAGTATCCAGTTTTATTTATGGCTGTAAGGAATAGTATCGATCAAGAGTTTCCAGATTTAATTTTTCCAGAGGATGAGGTAGCGTATCTTGTTTTGCATTTCGGTTCCACACTTGTGCTAGAAGAAGCTGTAGATATTCGTGCACTGGTTATTTGTCCGACTGGAATCGGCACCTCAAAAATGTTAGCTAGCCGCATTCGGAAAGAAATTCCGGAAATTCATTCAGTCTCTGTTAAATCGGTGAAAGAGATAAAAGAGGCTGCACTTAAAAGATATGACGTAGTGATTTCAACGGTAAGACTTCCTTTTTTCAAAGCTGATTATATCTTAGTCAATCCTCTCTTAACTGAAAAGGACATTCAATCCGTTCAGAGTTTTCTACAGAAAAATATTCAAAAGTTAACCAAAGATAAAGACTATCGTTCTTTTCAGCACACAAATAAGACTTTGTCTAAAGATAAACCGTCTTTTGATGAAACAATGAAACAACTTAAAGATGTGCATGGAAGCATCGAATCAATCTTTCAAAACCTTAGAATGTATCAATTTTCCAATGGAACGAGTCATGACCAAGTGATTTTACACATGGTAAAAGTCGCTGAAGAAGCAAATTTGATAACCAGCACTAAACACGTCATCCATCAGCTTAAACAACGAGAAAATAAAGGCGGTTTAGGAATTCCGCAGACAAATATGGCATTATTCCATTGTCGCGAGAATCACGTAAAAGAGCTGATTTTTCAAGTCTCGCATTTAGAACAGTCTTGTACAGTCAAAGGGATGGATGGAAAACCCATGCAGGTTCGTAGTCTTCTATTAATGCTCGCACCTGAAGAGTTAAGTGAAAAACAGCAAGAAATCTTAAGTTTAATTAGTACCAGTTTAATTGAGGATCATGAAGCAATGATGATCTTTTCGTCTTCGAACGAAGAGATGATTCGCAAACAGTTAGAGGGTACGTTTCATGAGTACCTTCGAAATAATTTGATAAAGGAATGATTTTTGTGAAACAAGCAGTTCATTTTGGAGCAGGAAATATTGGCCGAGGGTTTATTGGTGCATTGTTTTCTCAAAGTAACTATCACGTGACATTTGTAGATATTGCCGAAAATATTATCAATCAGTTAAATAACGACAAAGGATATGACGTAATGACAGCTGCAGATCATCCTGAGACATTGACTATTCAAAACGTATCTGGTTTAAATAATCTCACACAAGAACAAGAAGTAATCGAAGCGATTAAAGAAACAACTTATATTACAACAGCTATTGGACCTAACATTCTTCCGCGAATTGCTCCTTTAATAGCTAAAGGTTTGGCTGAACGCGTGAAAACAAGTGATGAAAAAGTATATGTTATTGCATGCGAAAACCAAATCTCTGCTACAGATTTATTAAAAGGATATATTTTTGAAGCGCTGGATGAAGAGACCAAAGCTCTTATAATAAACAAGGTCTTTTTCTTTAACTCAGCTGTAGATCGTATTGTACCTATTCAACACAAACAAAGTTCGCTAGATGTTTTAGTAGAATCCTATTATGAGTGGGTAGTAGAAACAACTGAAGATATTCCTTTTGTAGAAGGAATGACAATTGTGCCTGACATTGCTCCTTTTATTGAAAGAAAGCTGTTTACAGTGAATACGGGTCATGCGGTTATTGCATATTTCGGATATTTGAAAGGGAAAGAAACGATTGATCAAACGTTAAGTGATCCCGATATCTATGAACAAGTACAAAAAACACTTCAGGAAACAGGGGCTTATTTAGTAAAACAATATAAATTAGATAAGAACGAACATCAAGCCTATATTGATAAGATTATTGAACGTTTTAAAAATCCGCACTTAAATGATTTAGTTACAAGAGTGGGAAGGTCTCCTATTCGAAAGCTGGGACCTCAAGATAGACTCATTCGTCCAGCTGTAGAAGCTAAAAAAGCAGGTCTTTCTTATACATACTTAGCAAAGGCGATTGCAGCAGCACTTCTTTTTGATGTTGTAGAAGATCCGGAGGCAAAGGAACTACAAGAAATGATTAAAGAGCATGGTATACAATATGCATTAAAAGAGATTAGTCAATTAAATCAAGTTGACAATCTTACTAAAGAAATCATTAGTCATTATGAAGATTTAAAGCAGTAGCCTTTGATATCATTGTCATAAAACAAGATATAACTAAATCTTAAATATTTAGAAGTTAATTTATTGAGAAAGAGTAATAATGGATGTAGAAAAGATGTATTAGAGCCCATTGTACTGAGTTTTGTCTTCGTAATTAACCAAACCTTTTTGTTATCAAACCAAAATAAGCGCCTTAGAACGAAATTAAATGACCTAAGCAATGTTTGTACAATTGGAAAGGGGAAAGAAAATGAAACAGGAGACAAAGAGCTTATTAGAAAAAGAAAAAAGCATCCCAGAATATATAAATTTGCAAGAAGCTGCTATCATTTTAGCGGTTGAACCAGAACAGATACGAGGTTTTTGTGAAACAAAAATCTTAGAAGCCGTTCGAATATTTGAAGAGGACAATCATTGGAAAATTAACACTGATCAATTCTTTGAACATCCTAACTGGAATAAATTCTTGGAATCTAAAGAAAGAGTTCAACCCTAAATTAATTTTCAGCTCATATAATTGACCTGAAAATTAATTATATTGAGTATTATAACAAGTTTATCTTTTAATCCCGATCCACATATCATTCTTTTAGAACAGACGATCTTTTGAACGTCTGTTTTTTATTATTATCTATAATGACAAATGATAAATTTTTCTTTAGGTCATTTTTTATCTTTTTATGAGAAATGACGATTAAAGGTATCTTCAACTTTGTTTAACATACCTTTATATCCTTCTTCATCAAGGTATCCAATACTTCCAAACAGTAAATGTTCTACAGTCTCAATTCCAGTGAAATCAAATATTCCAATGTCAGATGTTATTTTCAGACCAGCTGTCATTCCAATCTCATCGTAAACTTCATTAGGAGTGCCATGAGTATTAATGATAAAGCCTTTTTTACCTTTCAAAAACTTAATGATTCCTTCTTTACCAGGAGCATAAGCAAACCCGTATGCAAATACTCGATCTACATATCCTTTAAGAACGGCTGTTACAATTTTAATATAGACCCCTTATGTCTTGGATATATGTGTTATAATATCCAAGCAATGTTTTGTTATTTCAAAAAGATCTGAAAAATATTCGGAGCTTTATCAACATAAAATTTAATAAAAATACCAACAGATTAGGGGCTCTTATGTTAGATAAGAGGTAACAGGGAACCGAGTGAAAATCTCGGGCGGTCCAGCCACTGTAATTAGGGAATTTTTTACCTTATGCCACTCGATTTTCTTCTTGGGGAAGGCGGTAAATAATGATGATCTAGAGCCAGGATACCTACCTAAACTGTACACTCAACTCTTCTAGGAAAGGGATTGGTGTATTGGGTATGCAACATTTATTGGTTCTATTTATGCTGTTTACTTTTATACATAACCCTCAACCCGAAAAAGGTTGGGGGATTTTTTATTTATATGTTTATCTACACACTTTAAAGGAGGAAATAATGCTTAAAAAATCATGTTTGTTACTTGTTATTCTCATAGTTTCCTTATTAGCATCCTGCTCAGCAGATACAAAAACAGATGCTAATCACTCTGGAAAAAAGACAATTTCAATTGGATGGCCACTTGATATAGGTCCACTAAATCCACATACCTACTTGCCTAACCAGATGACTGCCCAGGCAATGGTTTACGAGTCACTTGTTGAATACAATGATGACGGTACCATTTCACCTAAGCTCGCTGAAAAATGGAAGGTTTCAGACGATCAAACAACTTATACTTTCTATTTACGTGAGGGTGTAAAGTACTCCGATGGATCCATCTTTAATGCAGACAATGTCATTCGCAACTTTAATGCCATTTTAGAAAATCGAAAAGCTCATTCATGGATGGGAATGGTTAAACATATTGATTATGTTAAAAAAATAGATGATTACACAGTTGCTTTAAAGCTGGATGAACCATATTATCCTGTTCTGAATGAACTAGCATTTGTTAGGCCATTTCGATTCCTTGGGGATGCAGGATTTCCTAAGAATGATGCAACCTCAAAAGGTATTAAGACAGCCGTTGGAACAGGTCCATGGGCTCTAAAAGAGTACAAAAAAGATAAATATGCTATTTTCAAACGCAATGATAATTATTGGGGTGAAAAGCCAAAGGTTGATGAAGTAAAAATAAAAATTATTCCTGATTCAGAATCAATTGCTCTGGCGTTTGAAAATCAAGAGTTAGATTTAATCTATGGTCGAGGCATTGTTAGTTTAGATAATTACACGTATTTAAAAGATAGTGGTAATTACGAGACAGCTATTTCAGAACCGTTATCCACACAAGCATTACTATTTAATACTCAATCAGGACCATTACAGCAATTAAAGGTACGTCAAGCCATTCATTATGCAATTAATAAGCAATCATTAGTAAGTACTGTGACACATGGTACAGAAAAAGTAGCAGATACTTTGTTTTGGGATGCCATCCCCTACGCTGATATTGATTTAAAAGCATTAAAATTTGATTCCAAAAAAGCAAAATCTCTATTAAATGAAGCTGGTTGGAAATTAGAGAATGGACAAACTATCCGTACAAAAGATGGGCAGAAACTAGAATTAGATTTAACCTATATTGCAACAGATGCCATTCAAAAGCCAATGGCTGAAATGATACAAGGTGAACTAGCAAAAGTAGGCATCAAATTAAATATTAAGGGAACAGATGTAATGGTGGGTTTACATCAGTTAATGAATGATGAAACCGACATTAACTTTTGGAGAACAAACGGTCCACCAACCGATCCACATAATTTTATTAATGAATCAGCAACCCCAAACGCAAGTGGAGTTTATGAAGCAAAACGAGGATTAGCAGAAGCTAAAGATTTAAATAAAAAAGTTCAGCAAGTACTTGTTAGTACAGACGAAGCAAAACGTTCACAATTATATAAAGAGATTTTAACAACTATGCATGATGAAGCGTTATTCTATCCGATTTCATATGAAACTAACAATGTAATTTATCAGAAGTCAATGCAAAAATTCGTACCACGCGCTTCTGAATATGATATTCCATATACTATTATGGACTTCAAGAAATGAATTGTAAAAAGACCGATGAAATCCGTTTCATCGGTTTCTTTTAGTCTAAATCGAGGTGTACATATATGAAAAAAACTTTATGGCTATTTTGTTTAAAACGGTTAGCATCTCTACCAATTATTCTTTTAGGTGTATCATTACTTACTTTTTTCTTAATGCGTATTGTACCTATAGAGCCGGCTGAAGTGATCTTACGATTATCCGGCGTTACACCTACTACAGAATCAATACGCTCGTTAGAAAAAGAAATGGGGTTGAATTTACCACTTTTTGAACAATATTGGCTGTGGTTAAAAGATGTTTTAAGCTTACAATTTGGCACGTCCTTTGTTAGTAAATTACCCGTTGCCGAAGAACTATTGAGTAAATTTCCTGCTACGGTATTACTAGCTATCAACTCTTTTGTTCTTGCCCTTACTATTAGTGTTCCTTCAGGGATTATTAGTGCGCTTTATCCATATTCACTTATTAATAAGTTTGTACGAATGTTATCAATTATCTCTGTTTCACTTCCGACCTTTTGGTTAGGATTTATGCTCATTTATATTTTTAGTATTCAACTTAATCTATTTCCTACAAATGGTACAGGTTCCTTGGCACATTTAATCTTACCTACTTGTACCTTAGCTATACCGATTATTGGGTTATTTACACAAACTATTCAAACAGCTATGACACAAGAGTTGACGAAACCTTATATAGATTATGCATATCAACGTGGTCTTTCTAAAAAAACTATTATAATGAAACATGTTCTCAAGCATACATTAACTCCATTATTGTCGTTATTTGGTTTAACACTAGGTAATTTAATGGCTGGTGCAATTGTTGTTGAACAAGTATTTAGTTGGCCCGGGGTTGGTAGGTACTTAATTGAATCTATTATTAATCGTGACTATCCAGTAATACAAAGTTATGTATTAATCGTTGCTACATTATATGTTTGTATTAATCTATGCACTGATATTTTGCAGAGAATTTTTGACCCACGTATAAAGGAGAGTACATATGATTAAAAAAATATGCCTTTTATTGCTTAGTCTTATAGGTATCATTAGCCTTTTTGCGCCATGGATTGTACCAAATGATCCATATTTAATTGATACAACCAAACGCTTTTTTAATCCATCGTGGCAGTATCCTTTAGGTACAGATCATTTAGGTCGTTGTATCTTCTCAAGAATACTAATTGGAATGCGTTACTCTGTTGGTTCAGCACTCATTATTCAGCTCATTTCAAGTGGTTTTTCATTAGCCATTGCTACAATTGTTACATTTAGACAAGGTATTACTAAAAAGATATTTATACGTTTATGGGATATTCTACTTTCTTTCCCTATCATTATTCTTGCCTTTGCATTAATCAGTGTGTTTGGTCCAGGGTTAAGAAGTGTAATTATCGCCCTTGTTTTTGCACAAACAATTTATTATTCGCGTATCTTCCATAATGCCATGATCAGTTTAAGTGAGATGAACTATATAAAAGCAGCGCGTGTTAGTGGCACAACTGGGATAAAACTATTAAAAACACATTTTATTCCTCATATTTTACCCACTCTTTATACATTATTATCCTTAGATTTAGGGAAAGTTATTTTGGAAATTGCGGGTTTTTCCTTTATAGGATTAGGTGTACAAGCACCTATACCTGAATGGGGCATGATGATTGATGAAGGTAAACAATATATGAGGCAATATCCAGCACTTATTATCTATCCAGGTATATCAATTTTCATGATAGTACTATTATTGCATCAGGTAGGTGTTAAAAAACATGCAAACTGACATTTTATTAAACATTGAAAATTTATGTATCAATATAGGTCAAGAAAAGGTTCTAAAAAACATTTGCTTGCAAGCAAAAAGAGGAAGAATTCTCGGTATTATTGGGGAAAGTGGTAGTGGTAAATCAACACTTTGTCGTGCTATTATGCAACAGCTCCCACCCTCTTTTCAACAAACAGATGGCGATATTTTATTCAATGAGTATCCATTAACAAAAGAAAGTACAGATATTGGTACAGCAATTACTAGCATTCTTCAAAACCCAATGATGGCTTTTGATACAATTCAAACAATTGAAGGGCACTTTTTCGAAACAATAAAGGCTAAGTATAAAATGAAACCTATTCAAATGCGCCAACTTGCTGAACGATATTTAGAGAAAGTGCAATTATATGATACCCATCGTATTTTAAAATCATATCCTTTTGAGTTAAGTGGTGGTATGTTACAACGTATCATGATAGCATTAGCACTTATTTCAAAACCTCAACTAATAATTGCAGATGAACCGACAACTGCTTTAGATATGATAAACCAGCATAATATTGTAACACTGTTAAAGACACTACAAAGTCAAGAACAGCTAACAATACTTTTAATTACACATGATCTTGGGGTAATTGCAGCATTAGCAGATGATGTTGCAGTCATTCATAATGGTGAAATTGTTGAATGTGCCGATGTATATACTTGTTTTGATTCTCCTAAACATGCATATACGAAACAGCTACTTGAAGCGCGATTGTAGGAGGAAACGTGATGAATATATTGGACGTGAAAGCAATTAACAAAACATACACGAAACAAAGATGGTTTAAAAAAAATGTGCATCCTATATTGAAAAATGTCACATTTTCATTAGCTCCTGGTGAGTGTATTGCAATTATTGGTAAAAGTGGTTCTGGAAAAAGTACGTTAGCAAACATTATGTTAGGTATTGAATCTGCAACGTCTGGTGAAATGATATTTAGGGAAAAGACATTAACAAAGTCTTATTACAAACAAATACGTAAAGAAATTCAAGGAGTTTTTCAAAATAGTTATGCTTCCCTTAACCCATTGCAAAAAGTTGAAGATATTTTGAAAGAACCACTAAGAAACTTTGATTTACCTTTCAATAAAAGCAAATTACTTTATTTATTAGATATCGTCGGTTTAGAACCCTCTTTACTCCAGCACTATCCAGGAGAATTAAGTGGGGGACAACAACAGCGTCTCGCCATTGCTAGAGCCATAGCTACTGAACCATCAATACTTATTTTAGACGAAGTAACAAGTAACTTAGATATGGTGTTACAAAAAAAAATATTACAACTTCTTCAACATTTACAGCAGACCCAAGGACTAAGTTTATTATTTATTACACACGATATAAAAGTGGCTCGTTTTGTAGCTTCACGTATTCTCATAATGAATGAGGGTGAGATTATTGATCAGTTTTCTAAGTATCAACAACCCTGCCATTCGTTGGCTACACAACTGTTTCGAGCTGTATTACCTAGCCATCCATCTAAGCGTTAAAAAATTGACTTATGATTGTAACTATTATCATACATAAGGTGTTACAAAAATTCATACCTTTTGTTATGTTGCATATGTATAAAAGGTGCGCTTTTTATACATCGTAGCTTCAATCACCTCAAGAGGAAAAGCTGATGTATTAAGGATGTATAAAAAGCTGCATAAAGCAGAAATCGTAACCTCATCGAAGCCCTTGTCCTGCAAGGGTTCTTTTTGTCGTGTGTACCGGAAAGAGTGTTTATGTAAACTAGGAATGAATATGGTATTCACTTCTAAATAAAGATTTTATTTTTATTTTTTTCTATTTT